>FWWL01001309.1_pt1 | contig 20924 bp, 18 predicted proteins | sample 2228331 | NCBI WGS metagenome assembly FWWL01 (sample SAMEA103939775, study PRJEB20133) | metagenome | reverse complement strand
CATTGCCACATGCCGCGCAAGGAGTTTTCGTTATGCGCCACAGCCAAAACAAGAATCCCCAACAACCCATGTAAGGCATCTTGGCGACCACGACGGGAACGCGGATCAGGAATGCTCTTGAAACGTGAGATCAGATCCACGCCTGCCTCCTTCCGCTAGATACTCTACTAAAATTATATTACTATTGAAAACCCCTGGTGAACGTGCTTAAAGCATTGAATGTTCTCCCAAGACAGGATATACTCAATCTGTTAGAAAACTTTGGGAACGCCTGGCTTTGTTTGTTCGTCTTAACCCAGGAAGAGTTTGTGCGCCCAGGAGAATGTGATGAAACGATTCTTTTCCCGGATAGCGGTAGCGGTTTTGCTGGTGCTGGTGGTTGGAGTGGTTTTACCGGCACAAGCAGGCATTGATTCGGCGGCGGCTGCCACGCTCTGCAATGCTGCTCAATTCATTGCCGATGTCACTGTGCCAGATGGTGCCGTTTTTGCCCCAGGCACTTCTTTCACCAAAACCTGGCGTCTCAAAAACATCGGCACCTGCACCTGGACGACCGACTATAGCCTGGTCTTCGTCAGCGGAGAACAGATGGGAGGGCCAGCCTCTGTGCGTCTCCCTACCAGTGTGGCTCCTGGCCAGACCGTGGACCTTACCGTGAGCCTGACGGCCCCTGCCTCGCCAGGTCGTTATCGAGGGAACTGGCAACTGGCCGATGCGTCAGGGACGCGCTTTGGCCTTGGGGTGACGGCACAGGGTGTGTTTTGGGTGGAGATCGTCGTCTCAGGGAGCGGTGGCGCGGGTGTGGTCTACAATTTTGCGGAAAAAGCCTGCGATGCCACCTGGTCCAGTGCGGCTGGAGTGCTTCCCTGCCCAGGGGCCGATGGGGACGCTCGAGGCTTTGTCTTGAAACAGACCAACCCCAGGCTGGAAAACGGCACCAACAGCCCTGATCCTGGCTTGCTGGTCGCTCCCCAGGCAGTGACCAACGGTTATATCCAGGCCGTTTATCCGCCGATTCGCATCCAGGCAGGGGATCGTTTCCAGGCCATTGTCAGTTGTGAACATAACGCCACCTCGTGCTATGTGGCCTATCGCCTGGATTATCAGATCGGTTCCGGGCCCGTGCAGACCTTCTGGTCGTTCCGAGAGAAATACGAGGGACAGTTCTATCGCGCCAACCTGGACTTGAGCCGCCTGGCCGGGCAGGAAGTGAAATTCATCCTTCATGTGAATGCCTACGGTTCTCCCGGTGGAGATCGCGCCTTGTGGGTCAATCCTGTTTTGTATCGCCCTGGCTCCGGGGCGGTGACACCTCCTCCCAGCACACCCTCTCCTGGCTGTGATCGAGCCCAGTTCATTGCCGATGTGACCGTGCCGGATGGAACGCTCTTCGCTCCAGGCGCCACGTTTAGAAAGACCTGGCGCCTGAAGAACATCGGCACCTGCACCTGGACTACGGCTTACGCCCTGGTCTTCGTCAGCGGCGAACAGATGGGAGGGCCCACCTCGGCGGCTTTCCCTATCAGCGTCGCCCCTGGCCAGACGGTGGACCTCTCCATCAACCTGACCGCTCCCTCCGTCGGCGGCACCTATCGTGGCTACTGGATGCTGCGCAACGCAGCCGGCCAGACGTTTGGGATTGGCTCCGCAGCGGATAAGCCCTTCTGGGTGGAAATTCGAGTCAGCGGACCAACACCAACCCCGACCGCTCTTACCCCGCTCCCCACCAACACCCCAGGGGGGCCTACGCCGACCCCTGCTGCCGATACCGCCTATGATTTCGTGGCCAACGCCTGTGCCGCTCAGTGGGTCAGTGGGGCTGGAGTGCTTCCCTGCCCGGGCACAGAGAACGACTCGCGAGGCTTTGTCCTGCTCCTCTCTCAACCCCGTCTGGAAAATGGCCTGACCGACCCGCGTCCTGGCCTGTTGACCCATCCACAACAGGTGGCCAATGGCTATATTCGGGGGATTTACCCCCCGTTTCGAGTTCAGCCTGGAGATCGTTTTCAGAGCCTGGTCAATTGCGAATATGGCGCCACTTCGTGCTATGTCATCTTTCGCCTGGAATATCAAATTGGCAGCGCTGCGCCCCGAATCCTGTGGACGTTTGCCGAGCGCCATGAGGGTCTGTATTATTCCGCCAATCTCGATCTATCGTTCCTGGCCGGACAGGACGTGAAGTTCATCCTGACTATCCTGGCTGGCACTTCGGCCAGTGGAGATCGGGCCGTCTGGGTAGCGCCACGCATCCAGCGCAGCGGCGGAGCAGCCACTTCTACGGCTACTGCCACCCCCTCTGCCTCAGCCACGCCTACCCTGACCCCAACCAGCACGTTCACCCTCACCCCAACACCTGCCTCCACTTCGACGGCCACAGCAACACCCACCGAAACATTGACTCCAACTCCCACCGAAACGCTCACCCCAACTCCCTGATAGCCAATTTGTCCTGCCTGGGGAAGAAGAGGTTTCAAGCGGTATGGGATCGGGCTGGCGAAGCATCCATACCGTCCAGGAGGAGGGCAACCGGGCCTGCCTGCCGTAAAATTGCTATGTCTCCTGGCTGGATTTCCTGGGTAGAATGATGTTATGGAGGTGTTCGATATTCATCTGCAGATGGTGCCAGCACCGCTTAGCCTGCTTCAGGAGGAAAGACAGCGATGGCCTCAGGGCCGGTTTCAGAGCAACGTCTGCTGCTGTTGTTGGCCGATGATGATCCTTCCATCGCTTCCACGGTAGCGCCTTTCCTGGAACGCGCCGGTTTTCGCGTGATCACCGTTTCAGATGGCGTGGCTGCTCTGGAAAAGGCCCGTTCCCATCGTCCGGTGCTGATCCTTCTGGATGTGCTCATGCCCCGTCTGGATGGCCGCGAGGTGTTGCGTCGCCTGCGACAGGAGAATGTGTGGATCCCCACCATTCTGTTGACCCAGGTGGGAGAGGCCTCCGAACGGGCGCTGGCCCTGGAAGAAGGGGCAGACGATTACCTGAACAAGCCGTTCGATCCTTATGAATTGCTGGCGCGCATCCGGGCCGTGTTACGGCGGACTCGACCTGGCGAACGCTCCCTCTCTACCTCCTGGATCCTCTCCGCTCTGGACGTAACCCTGGATCGGCGAGCGCGCCGCGCCTTTCTCAAGGAACGACCGCTCGATTTAACCCCCAAGGCCTTTGCCGTGTTGGAGTATCTGATGACCCATCCTGACGAATGTCTGTCCCGCGAGAGATTGCTGGAAGCGGTATGGGGATGGGACTATCCCGTGGGTACGCGCACCGTGGACACGCGCATTGCCGAACTGCGCCGCGCTCTGGAAGACGATGCCGACCAGCCAAAATACATCGAAACCGTTGCTGGGGAGGGATATCGCTTTATTGCCCCGGTGATCGGGCATTAATCGGGACCATCACTGCTCTATTGACCTGGTGAGCATGAGTCGCCTGTTTTCCCTTCTGCTGAATTGGTTGAGCCGCTGGTTCAGCATGCCCTGGGTGCGATTGGGGATAGTGTTGTTGCCGCTGGGTTTGGGGGGAATGGTGGCGTTGTATGTGCAGGCCACTCTTCATCCGCTTCCTATCCTGGCCTTTCGCCTGGATGTGGGCACGGCGGCCATGCTGTCCGGTCTGCTCCTGACCCTGTTGCTGGGCGCCTATTTCTTCGGAGATGAATCGCGCGCCTGGTTTGCCCGCAAAGAAGTCAAGGCCATGCTTCAGAACCTGGAAGAAAGCCGTCGTCAGTTCCTCCGCCGCCTGGATCACGAGATCAAAAACCCGCTGACCGGCTTACAGGCCGCTCTGGTCAACATGAGCGAAGCCCCAGACGAAATCGATCGGGCTCGCGCCGCTGAAAACGCCCGCCAGGCCCTGGAGCGCCTGCGTCGCCTGCTGGCCGACCTGCGCAAACTGGCCGAATTAGAAGAGCGATCGCTGGAATGTCTTCCAGTGGACATCCCGGCCTTGCTTGAGGAGGTCACCGAGGCTGTGCGTACCCTGCCCTCGGCTCAGGAACGACCTGTCCACCTGATGATTGCGCGCGTTCCCTGGCCATTTTCCCCTGTCCGTGGTGACCGTGATCTGCTTGGTCTGGCCTTTTACAATCTGATTGAGAATGCCGTCAAGTTCAGCACCCCTCAGGATACGGTCGAAATTCGCGCCCTAGAAGATGGCGACACCGTTCTGGTCGAAGTGGCCGATAGCGGGCCGGGTATCCACCCGGCCGATCTGCCGAAGATCTTCGAGGAACTCTATCGAGGGATGAACGCTCGCGGGGTCGAAGGATCCGGCCTGGGGTTGGCCTTGACCCGTCGCATCGTCCTGTTGCATGGGGGCGCGCTGGAGGTGCGATCCCGTCAGGACGCGCCGCGCGGTACCGTGTTCTCCGTTCGCCTGCCGGTGGCCCGTGGCTGAGCGAGCCGTTACAAAATCGTAACACCCCTGTCATTCCCCAGTAACAAAAACGAAGTATATAAGGAGTATGGAGAGTGCCATGCTCCCTGCCGAGGTGGATTGGATCGATCGGCTACAACACGGAGACCTGGAAGCCTTCAACGCCCTGATCCTTCTGTATCAGGACTCGCTCTACACCCTGGCTGTACACATCCTGCAAGACGAGGATCGGGCTGCCGATGCCCTGCAAGAAGCATTCCTGGCGGCCTTTCGCAGTTTGCACACCTTTCACGGCGGGTCGTTTCGTTCCTGGCTGGCGCGAGCGGTGATCAATAAGTGCTACGACGAATGTCGTCGCTCGGCTCGTCATCCCATCCTGCCACTGATGAGGCATTCCCAGGAGGAAGAGTGGGACGAGGCCGACCGGTTACGAGACCCAACCCCCTCCCCAGAGGAGGTGCTGAATGCACGTGAACTGAATGCCGCTATTCAAGATTGCCTGCGCACCTTACCGGTCAACTACCGCACTGTCCTGATCCTGGTTGATGTGGATGGATTGTCTTACGAAGAAGCGGCCACGATCCTGCGCCTCCCGATCGGCACGGTGAAAAGCCGCCTATCCCGGGCCCGTCTGGCGATGCGTCGGGCCCTGCAGCGTTATCGCCACCTCTTACCTCATGCCTTTCACCTCCCTCAATATATACCGACTTAAGAGACTCTTCCCGCGCCTTCTGAAGGGACTTGCTGGGGGAATGATTTTCCTCTTCGGCGGACTTCTCCTCCTCCTCGCCTCTCGCGGGACCCTGGAAGTGCAGCTGCTCACCAGCCAGGATCTCACCCCCAGCACCGCCTCAGACTCCGCCCTGGCTGGCCGGCCCCCCCTGGGCATGGATTCATCCCCCGAGCAGATTCGTCAGCGCATTCTGGAGAGTCCCTATCAATGGCAAACGTTGTTTGTTGATGCCCGGCTGGTGCGGGAGGGGCAATCGCAACGGGTGCAGCTCTGGCTCGATCAACCAGCCTTTTCCTTTCGCTCTCTGAGCGGGCCCTTGCATGGGCCGGCCCAGACTCTACGCATAGCCGATGGCCTGTCGTTGCTGGAAGTAGATATTCCCAGTGGACGGTCCTGGCTGCAACCTCTGCCGGCTATGCCGATAGGCACATCCTTCAACCCTCCATTTCTGCAGAACAGGGCAGGCGAGATTCGACCGCATCCATTGTCATCGTTTCTCGACCCCTATGTGAGTTTGCTGGTCTTCCCCTCCACACTGGCTCAAAATGAGGGCACATTCCGACCGCTGGGCATGGAAGTGATTGCCTATCGCCTGGCCTTGATTGTGGAATGGACCGCCTCAGGTCATGACCACCCCACCGGCCGTGCCTGGGTAGATGTAGACACTGGCCTGTTTTTACGCTACCAGCAATTGGCTAAAGAAGGGGAGCAAGAGGTGCAGGGTGAGGCCACCCTGATGCGCCTGGATTACGATCTGCCCCTGCCAGCTGAACTCTTCCAACCCCGCCTGCGCACCATGCCTGATTTTGTAGACGAGCCGCTGATGGTTCAATCGGCTGGGGCCACTCCGATCGCTTTTGCAGGCCAGGACCCATTGGGTTGGGTGTATGCCTTCGTGCGTAACAGCGCCTATCCGCAGCCCGAAGTACGCCTGATTCGCCTGCCGGCCTCGTGTGCTGCTGGCCGCATTCCCTGCCCGGCCGCTGAGGTACTTCCCACCCCGGTGAACCTGGTTTCCTCGCTGCAGCCGTTGGTTTGGTCACCCACCCGGCATGAAGCCGCCTGGACCTATCCTCTGGACGAGAACCAGCGCATCTGGACGGTGTATCGCTTCGAGCCGGCCACCCTCACTTGGCATGAACTGGTGCAGATGGAACAATATCTGGACTCACCAACCTGGTCACCTGATGGAGAATGGATCGTCTTCCATGCTCAAGATGGAGAGGGAGGCAGTGACGTGTTTGCTGTGCGCCGCGAGGGCAGCGATCTCAGACAATTGACAGCCGACTTGCGGCTGCCTCAGGCGGGCAAACCTTACCTCATCGAAGGCTGGTTGCGCGGCGCGCTGATCGTGCGTTCGGCCGGCGCGGCTGACGGGCAGCCGGCCTACCTGGTGCAGGTGGGAGAGGGGGAAATCTCTCCCTGGCCGCCGGATCAGCCGTTTCATGAGGGGCTGGTCGAGTCGCCAGATGGCCGGCTGCTGGCTTACGTCCACTATGATGCGCAGACACAACGGCGGGTGGTGAAAATGCTCGCTGCCGATGGAACGCCATTACATGATCTGGCTGCCTTTGCTGGCGGGTCGGTGTTACAGTTGACCTGGTCGCCCGATGGAAGCAAACTCGGCTTCAGTCATTGGACGGAAACCCTATCGGCAGTTTATCTCATCCAGAGTGATGGGCGCAATCTGCAACAGGCTTATATCAGCCCCAATGAGACCCGTTTTATTTTCTCACCCGATGGAAATGGCCTGCTGGTGCAGGCCATGGATGGTCTGGGGGAGCACCTGTATTTTGTGGATCTATCCACACTCCAGGCGCGTCTCGTTCAGGTGCCCGGTGTAGGCCTGGAAGAAGCCTGGCTATGGCCAGCCTGGGTGAAGGAGGCCTTCAGCGAGTGATGCCGGCGATGCGCAATCCATCTTCCAGGATCGCGTTCACCCGATCCCCATGACGGGTTTCACAATACACCCGCAGGATCGGCTCGGTGCCACTAAAGCGGATCAACATCCAGCCGCCGTCTTCGAGTTTGAATTGGAACCCATCCAGGGTGCTCAACTCCAGGACTTTCAGGCCGCCCAGCGTGGCCGGGTTGGCGTTGAGGATCATCCGTTCTCGCTCTGCCCGATCGCCGGTGAAGGGACTATCAACCCGATCATAGAAATATTCGCCACCAAGTTTGGTGAACAGTTCATCCAGCAATTGGGTAGGTTTCTTGCCGGTTTTGACCATAAAGTCAAGCATATACAGGCCAGCCAGGATTCCATCCCGTTCGGGGACGTTTCCGCGAAACGCATAGCCGCCTGATTCTTCGCCCCCGATCAGGGCATTGGTCTCCACCATCTTCGGGGCCACGTATTTGAATCCGACCCCGGTTTCGTGGACGCGCACCCCGTATAGTTCACCCAGGCGATTGAGCATGGTGGTGGTTGAAATGGTTTTGACAATATCACCTCGCAAGCCGCGGATTTCCAGCAGATAATAAGCCAGCAGAGCGTAGACTCGCAGTTGATTGATGAATTGCCCCTTCTCATCGCCGATGCCGCAGCGATCCGCATCGCCATCGGTGATCAGCAAAACGTCGGCGCCGTGCTCCACGGTCGCCCGCAGGCCGGCGTTGATGTTCGGTGGAATCGGTTCCGGGCGGGTCATCTCGGGGAAGATCGGGTTGCGCTGATTGTGAATCTCGATCACCTGGGTCTTACCACCGGCCAGCAGACGACTGAACCAGCCAGCACCGTTGCCCCACATAGCGTCTACCACCACTTTTAAGCCGGCATCTTTGATCGGTTGGAGATCGATCAGTCCATCCCGGGTCAGGTGTTCGATGTAGGCAGGGGCGGCGTCGAATTTTACGATCTTGCCTTCTTCCAGGGCCTGTTGCAGAGGGATGCGCCTGACCCCAGAGATGTGGTCAGGGATGGCGGCCTCAATCGCTTTCAGGCCCTGTGGATCAATCGCCCCGCCGGTCTCGTTGCGCACTTTGAACCCGTTGTCGGTCGGGGGATTGTGGCTGGCAGTGATGTTGATGGCGCCGACTGCACCTTTATTGACCACGGCATAAGCGATGACCGGTGTGGGGGTGGCCTCCTGGGTCAGGTACACGTTTAGGCCATTGCCGGCCAGCACTTCGGCAGCGGCGGCCGCGAAGTGTTCGCTTCCAAAGCGTTTATCGTAGCCTACCACCACCCACCGGTCGCGATGACCGCGTTCCAGCAAATAATGCGCAAAGCCTTGCGCACATCGCCGAACGTTATCAAACGTGTACTCTTCAGCGATCACTCCTCGCCACCCGTCGGTGCCAAATTTGATTTTGATGGACATGCCCTCTGCTCCTGAAACAAGATGCGGTGAGATGGATTATAACGTAGTTTGACAGCCGGAAGGTTGGTTGCGTTGTTTGCCAATCTATATCTCTGTGGTGGACACGGGTGATCGGCACACCCACCGTTCCTCGTAGACGGAATTGATGGTAGACTTCACTGCCAAAAGGTGAGTTCACCGCAGAGTGCGCAGAGAACGCGGAGAGTTTGGCTTGTTGAGCACAAGGTGGCATGTTCGGTGCGGATTTTGACCTTTTCGGCTCTGCGCTCTCCGCGTTCTCGGCGGTGAAGGGTTTTTACCGTAGAGTCATGGCAATTTCGTTCTCCCAATCGTTGGTTTCTGTGTTATAATCCCGCCGCTTCGCCACAAACCATGGCGAGGCGCATTCTGCCGGGGCAGGCAAATCTGCCCAAATCTCACACGCCCCCGGACTCACCGGTGCGTGCTGTGGACCGTTCGGACGCAGTGGCCGGAGAGAATGAACGGGGCGGAGGTCGAACGCACGGAGGTACATTTCCTATGGCCAATGTCTCTATGAAAGCCCTGCTTGAGAGCGGTGTTCATTTCGGACATCGCACCAACAAGTGGGACCCCCGCATGAAGCCGTACATCTTCACCGAGCGCAACGGCATTCATATCATTGACCTGCAACAGACGGTCAAATTGTTGAATCAAGCCTGCAATGTGGTGCGCAACACTGTAGCCAATGGCGGGATCGTGTTGTTCGTCGGCACCAAGCGCCAGGCCCAGGATACGGTCAAAGAAGAAGCAATACGTTGTGGCATGCCCTATGTCACCGAGCGCTGGCTGGGCGGTATGCTGACTAACTGGGTGACCATGCGTCAGCGTATCCTGGAACTGGAACGCCTGGAGAAAATGCGCGACAGTGGCGCGTTGAATCGCCTGACCAAAAAAGAGGCTCTGCTTATTCAGCGGGAAATCAGTCGTTTGCAGGTGCGCCTGGAAGGCATTCGTACAATGAAGCGCCTGCCGGATATGCTGTTTGTTGTTGATGTTTGCCGTGAGGCGGCAGCTGTCCATGAGGCCAATTTGCTCAAGATCCCGGTGGTGGCCCTGGTGGATACGAATTGCAACCCCCAGAACGTTGACTATGTGATTCCCTCTAATGATGATGCCATTCGGGCGATCAAGTTGCTGGTGGGGCGCATTGCGGATGCGGTCCTGGAAGGTAAAGCCATGCGCAAGGAAGAGGAAGCCGAGGCCGAGGCCTTGGCGGCGGAGGAGAGGCTTGCCGGTGGCCGGCCGGTTATTCGGCGTGTGGTGGAAGCGCCCGATGTAGATGAGATTGATGAAGAGGAGTTGCTAGGTGAGTCCACGCTGGCTAAACTCAAAAGAAACTCTCAGGTTGCCAGACTGGACGAGGCCGATGATGAGGTGGAAGACGAGGCTGAAGCCAACGAAGACGAACCGGAAGCCTGAAGTTTCAGACAAGGACGAGATGAGTCCACTGCAAAAACGAACCGCAGAGCATACGGAGAGCACAGAGTTTCTTTCAATTCTCTGCGTGCTCTGCGATCGCGGCGGTGGAACAACCTTTTTGCAGTAGAGTCACGAGATTTTCTATTCAGAGGAACATCACCATGGCAGTCACAGTCGAAATGGTTAAGGAATTACGCGCTGCAACCGGCGCCGGTATGCTGGATTGTCGCAAGGCGCTGGAAGAGGCCAACGGAGATTTTCAAAAAGCGGTGGAACTGTTGCGCCAGAAGGGTATGGCCACGGCGGCCAAACGGGCCGATCGAGTTGCCTCCAATGGAGTGATCGAACTGTACTCCCACGGGAACGGCCGGGTGGGCGTGATGGTTGAAGTAAATTGCGAGACTGACTTTGTGGCCCGCTCAGAGAAATTCCGTGCCCTGGCCCATGAGATCGCCTTGCAGATCGCGGCGGCCGCGCCGCGCTATATTCGGGACGAAGACATCCCGCAGGAGGTCCTGGAACAGGAAGCGCAGATCGCTCGAGCGCGTGCCCGCCAGGAGGGCAAGCCCGACCCCGTGGTGGAGAAGATCGTCGAGGGGCGGTTGGAGAAGTTCAAAGACGAAGTGGTCTTGTTGCGCCAACCCTACATTCGCGACGAGAATATCAAGGTCCAATCGCTGATCATGGAAGCGATCGCGGCCATAGGCGAGAATATCATCGTTCGCCGCTTCCAGCGTTGGGAATTAGGAGAAACCCTCGGCGAGTAAAGAACCTCAGGCCAACCGAACGGTTGGCCTTTTTTCTGAAGGAGCGAAGGTATGTCCACGTTGAAATACAGGCGTATCCTGCTGAAACTCAGTGGTGAGGCCCTGGCTGGCGAATCCGGCTTTGGGATTGACCCAACCGAAGTGGAGGCCATCGCCAGTCGAGTGAAGGAGGTCCACCAGCAAGGGGTCGAGGTGGCGATTGTGATCGGGGCCGGCAACCTGTGGCGCGGCAAACAGGGGCTGGAGCGAGGCATGGATCGGGCTACGGCCGACTATATGGGCATGCTGGGCACGGTGATGAACGCCCTGGCTTTGATGGACGCTCTGGAGCGAGACGGGGTCTATACGCGGGTGCTCTCGGCCATCGAAATGCGGGCGATCGCCGAACCGTATATCCGCCGCCGGGCCATTCGCCACCTGGAGAAGGGGCGCATCGTGATCTTTGGGGCCGGAACCGGCAATCCCTTCTTCTCTACCGACACTGCTGCTGCGTTGCGGGCTGCCGAGATTGAGGCTGAAGTGGTGATCAAGGCGACCAAAGTCGATGGGGTGTATGACTCGGATCCCAAACGCAATCCCCATGCCAGAAAGTTCGATCGACTCACCTATATCGAAGTGCTCAATCGTCGCCTGGAAGTGATGGATAGCACCGCCATCTCTCTATGCATGGAGAATCATCTGCCCATTCTGGTGCTCAACCTGTGGGATCCCAGCGCTTTGTTGCGCGCTCTGCGGGGTGAACCGCTAGGCACCCTGGTGACCGATTGAGAGACTCGCAAGACAGTCGCAAATCCTATCACCCATTGGCCAGGCAGTAGCGTTTTTTGAGATTTTAGGGTATGCTTATGCCCACCAGAGATTACGTTTCTCGGAGGCTAAGGTGAGCGATGACATGGTGAAAGACCTGCTGAAGGATGCAGAGACCCGAATGAACGGCGCCATCCATGCGCTGGAACAGGACCTAGCGACGATTCGCACCGGACGTGCCAGCCCGGCCCTGGTGGAGCGCTTGATGGTCAACTATTACGACACGCCCACCCCCCTCATGCAACTGGCCACTATCTCGGTACCTGAGCCGCGTACGCTGTTGATCAAACCTTTCGACCCTTCGACTCTGAAGAACATTGAGAAGGCGATCCTGTCCTCAGACCTGGGCCTGACCCCCAATAACGATGGCAAGAACATCCACCTCACACTGCCACCGTTGACTGAGGAGCGTCGTCGCGACCTGGTGAAGCGCGTCCAGGCCCGCCTGGAAGAGGCACGGGTAGCCATTCGCAACATCCGCCGCGATGCGCATAACGACCTGCGCGACTTTGAGAAGGAAAAACTGATCTCAGAAGAGGACCTCAAGCGCGGGGAAGTGCAACTGCAGCGTCTGACCGATCGCTTCATCGAGGAAATCAATAAGCGCGGCCAGGTCAAAGAAAAGGAGATCATGGAAGTGTAACGCTTCCTTCAACTATCCATGTCTGATGTACCTCTCTCCATCCCTCTCGACCGCCTTCCCCGTCATGTAGCCATTATCATGGATGGCAATGGACGGTGGGCCATCCAGCGCGGTCTGCCCCGCCTGGCCGGCCACCGCGCCGGAACAGAGAATCTGCGCCGCATTATCCGCGCTACTGTGGAGTTTGGCATTCCTTATCTGACCATTTACGCCTTCTCGACCGAGAATTGGGGACGCCCACCCGAAGAAGTGGAGGGGTTGATGCGCATCCTGGAAGACGTGATTGACAAAGAACTGAACGAACTGCACCAGGAGGGCGTGCAACTGCGCCACATTGGACGGTTAGAGCGCCTGGCGCCGCGCTTGCAGCAAAAAGTGCTCGATGCTATCGAACTGACCCGGCAGAATAACCGTCTGGTGCTCAACATTGCCTTCAATTATGGCGGGAGGGATGAGATCGTGCAGGCGATCCAACGAATCATCCGGGATGGCGTGCCGGCCGAAGAGGTGACCGCTGAACTGGTCAGCCGTTATCTGTATACGGCAGGGGTGCCCGATCCGGACCTGATCATCCGCACCTCGGGAGAATTGCGGATCAGCAACTTCCTGATCTGGCAGGCGGCATACTCGGAGTGGTATGTTACGCCGACGTACTGGCCTGATTTCGATCGAGAAGAATATCGCCGCGCGCTGGAGGCGTTTGCCCAGCGTGACCGCCGCTTTGGAGGCGTTTCAGAGGCGGTCGCTGGTAGGGCTGTCCATGGTTAGGCGCGTGATCACGGCGGTAATCTGGCTGCTGGTGGCCTTGCCAGCAGTGCTGTTAGGGGGATTTTTCTTTTTTGCCCTGATGAGCCTGTTTGTGGTGATGGCCGCCTATGAATATGTGCACATGTTTCGGGCCCGCGGGCATCACCCGGCTCTGGGAGTAACGGCAGGAGGGACGTTTCTTCTCCTGATCGCCCGCGCCTTTTTCCCCGAATCGGCCGGCATGGTCCTGACGGGACTCATTCTGGTAGCCTTGACCATACATCTGCTGGACTATGAGCGTGGACGGAACGGTGCTGCGCTGGATTTCACCATCACCGCCGCAGGGATAATTTATCTGGGATGGATCGGGGCTTATCTCTACGATCTACGGGCATTACCCAATGGCGGCTGGTGGACCATGCTGGTCTTGCCCACGGTATGGATGGCCGACACAGCCGCCTATATGATCGGCGCCCGCTACGGTCGGCACAAGATGGCGCCGCGCTTGAGTCCCAAAAAGTCCTGGGAAGGATACCTCGCCGGCGTGCTTACAGGCACGTTCTACGGCGGTTTCTTTGCCTGGGCCTACTCCTGGCTGGGACCGCTGCAGGTCACTGTAGGACAGGGAATGCTTCTGGGATGGGTATTGAGTTCCCTGACCGCCCTGGGCGATCTCGGAGAAAGCCTGTTCAAGCGCGAGAGCGGTTTGAAGGATTCGGGAGCGTTCTTCCCCGGTCACGGCGGCGCCTTTGACCGAATCGATTCCTGGTTGTGGGCCGCCGTCATAGGGGTATATTGGATCCGCACGTTCTTTTTGTGACGAGAGGTAGAGGGCCTCATTTTACACTCAGAGTCTTCCGCGTGGCTCCAGGGATTGTGAGCAGCAATGTGCTCATCAAACGGCTAAGCACCACCTTTTCGCATCCTGCTCAAAATTTGTTTGAACCAAAATGGCGTAGAATCGGAATGAGCAAGCCATTCCTACCAGGAGTACAGAGTATGTTATCTAACCTGCCTACTCGAAATCTTGCGTTGGAGTTGGTGCGCGTCACCGAGGCGGCGGCTCTGGCTGCCGGGCGATTCATGGGGCGCGGGGACAAAGAAGCCGCTGACCGGGCGGCAGTGGAGGCCATGCGCCTGGTGTTGCGTTCTGTGGAGATGGATGGGGTGATTGTGATCGGCGAGGGAGAGAAGGACAACGCTCCCATGCTTTACAACGGCGAACGAGTGGGCACCGGTTCCCCTCCTGAACTGGACGTGGCCGTAGACCCGATTGACGGGACGCGCCCTCTGGCTTTGGGACGGGCCAATTCGATTTCTGTAGTCGCCCTGGCCCCACGGGGAACCATGTATAATCCAGGCCCTTTCGTGTACATGAATAAAATCGCCGTTGGGCCTGAAGCCAGGGGCAAGATCAACATCGAGAAACCCATCGCAGATAATCTTCGATCGATTGCGAAAGCCAAACATAAGTCCGTAGAAGACCTGACGGTGGTGATCCTGGACCGGCCCCGCCACGAAGCGATGATCGCTGAAATCCGCCGTTTGGGAGCACGCATCCGTTTGATCCCGGATGGAGATGTGGCCGCTGCTTTGATGACCGCCATGCCCGATACGGGCGTAGATGTGCTGCTGGGCATCGGTGGCACTCCCGAGGGCGTGATCGCTGCCTGTGCTTTGCGAGCCATGGGGGGCGAGATCCAGGGCAAGTTATATCCCCGAAACGAGGAAGAATTACAACGGGGACGGGAGATGGGCTATGATTTCGAAAAAGTCTTGACGATGGACGATCTGGTGTCCTCTGAGGATGTCTTCTTTGCGGCTACGGGTATCACCAACGGGGAACTCCTCCAGGGTGTGCGCTATTATGGCGATGGCGCCACGACCGAGAGCCTGGTGGTACGTGGCCTGACCGGCACCATTCGACGCATCTGGGCACGCCATCAGATGGATAAATTAAATCTGATCAGCCCAATCAAATACTGACCCTACAGAAAGGTGGTTCTACCGCTGAGATCGCAGGGCACGCAGAGACGTGAAATATCAAAAACTCTGCGATCTCGTGTGCTCTGCGGTTCGTTGTTGCCGTGGTCTCAATGCGGATGACGTGGCTCACATTTTTACATCTTTGCGTTTCTCTGCATGGGGTTAAGACCCCTCGCTCTGACTCAGGAGATAGGTACCATGTCCACCTCTGATGAACAGATCGAGACCCTGCGCCGCAAGTTGCAGGCATATCGCGCCTTACAAGAATTGGGGGAAGATCATACAGCGGAAATTAAATCCCTCGAAGCCGAGTTATACAACCTGCTTCAAACCCAGCCGACCTCTGATCCTGGAGATAAAGAGCGCCCCAGGGATGGAAATATGGTTGGCCGGGATAAGATCGTGACCGGTGGCGATCGCAGCGTGGTGATCGGCGGCCATGTCAGCAGTTCCATGATCATTGCTGGCGATGGCAACATGATTACTTCTACTTCCATGACGAATCTGTTTGCTCCTATCTATCGGCAGATTGCCGAGTCGGCGCGCTCGGCTCGAGAGAAAGCCGACCTGACGGCTGAAGTGCAGGAGATCGAATCTGCTATCGCCCGCCCCTCCGTAGATGAATCCTGGCTGGCGCGTCGCCTGCGTAATCTGAAGCGTATGGCGCCCGATATCGCCGACGTTGCCCTGGCGTCTCTGTCGGGACCGGGCGCAGTGATCTCTGAAGCCGTGCGCAAGGTCGCGGCTCGAGTCAGGGCGGAACAGACGTGAGGGCATCTGGGATTTCAGACATGAGGTTCACGCAGGCTTGCTTTTCTTCAGACTTCCTTCATCACCGATCCTTTGCCGGTTCGCTTTGCCCTCCGCAAATCATCTACTCCGCCCTGCATAATCTGCGAAATCTGCATAATCCTGTATTCATCACCAAAAGTGTAAGCAGGGAGTAAAATTGAAGCATGAGACCCAAACGAGTTCACTTTCCTGATACGACACCGTAACAGCGGAAACTGCTATTTGAAACCTGGCAAGCGGGGAGCAGTGTGGTGGAAGCCTGCCGGAAAGCCCATGTGGGGCGGGGAACCTTCTATCGTTGGCTGCCCCGATTTTAGGCCGAAGGCTATGCTGGGCTGGAAAGCTACCGGAAGAAGGGGCCAAAGAAGGGCTTTGGTCGTAAATCGGCGGAGATCGAGCAACGGGTTCTGGAGTTGCATGCGCAACATCCCGAATGGGGCAAGCACCGCATTGCGAACGAGATCGCCAAAGCCAACAATGGGGTGCCGCTGGTCAGCCCAAACACGGTTCGGCGTATTCTGGAAGAGGGTGTGTCCCAATTTTGTCGGGATTTTGGGGACGAGTCAGGCGGTAGAGCGGAATGCGGCCCAGGTCTCTTTCCAGGCGTCTTTGCCACTCATGCCTCAGGCGTTAGGACGGCAGTTTACCTGCCGTCCCAACGCAGCCAAACGGGCTTTCTCGATTAGAACGGCCGGGAAAAACGATTATGTTTGCGGCCAGAAGGCATCTTTAACGGCTGGTAGTGGCATAGGAGGAAAATTTCTGCGCGGAATATACGACTATTGAAAAGCCCTGGGGTTTTGAAGTGTGCAAGCAAGAGTTGTCAAGTGGGTGAAGAAAGGCATCCGCAGATTGCACAGATTTTTTTGACGTTGCGGCATTTGGCGAGGAAAGTGGCGGGCGTTTCCTGACAAGATTGGAGTGCACACGTTTTTGAAGTTTTTGTAGAGCTTTTCAAAGTTCTAATCTTTGGGCCTTTCTTACAGTTGCTGTGACTCTCAGTAACATAAAATTGTACCGCCGACCTATGGTCGGCACACTGCCAGGCAAGGCCTGGCGGTACAAAAAGAGATGGAACATTAAATCTTTGAAAAGCCCTGAAGTTTTTGAATGAGCAGTTGTCAGGCGTTATATTTGTGGTATATTTATTTCCGTTTGTCATCGTGGTTACACCAAGTGCGGTTGTATTGACTCAAATCCTGAATCAAGAAGAGGCCCGCTATGAACGAACGAATTCTGATTATCGAAGATGATCCAGCCATCCTGAAGGTGTTGCAACGCGGCTTGACCTACGAGGGCTATGTGGTGGATACCGCTACCGATGGCCGCAGCGGCCTGATTCTGGCGCGCGATCAACAGCCGGATCTGGTGATCCTGGATTTGATGCTCCCGGGCATTGACGGACTGGAAGTATGCCATCGTTTGCGCACGGTGAGTGGCTCGATCCCGATCTTGATCCTGACGGCCAAAGATGCTGTGCAGGATCGCATTCAGGGACTGGATGCCGGTGCCGATGATTACATGGTTAAGCCGTTTAACCTGGACGAATTGCTGGCACGGGTACGGGCGTTGTTGCGACGCACACAGGCGGATCGTCTGCCCATCCTGAAATTTGCCGATCTGATCCTGGATACCGGCGCTCGTCAGGCCAAACGGGGGGATCGGGTGATCAACCTGACGGCCAAAGAATATGACTTGCTGGAACTGTTCATGCGCCATCCCCGCCAGGTGTTGACCCGCGAGGTGATCTTCGATCGCGTCTGGGGATACGATTTCGGTGGTGAGAGCAATGTGCTGGAAGTATACATCCGCTATCTGCGCCAGAAACTGGAAGAAGGTGGTGAACCTCGCCTGATCTATACGGTGCGTGGCGTGGGGTACGTACTGCGCGAGGGTGCCTGACCCCCCTGACTCGCCGGGCCTTGCCTGGAATTGTCAAACCAGTGTCTCTTCGTAGCCGGCTGACGTTGCTGAACATTCTTGTCGTAGGGGGGGTGTGTATTTTGTTGGGAATGCTGGCCTACGGTGTGACACTGGTTTTCCTGTATGACGCTGTAGATACCTCGCTTGGCTCGCTTGCCAATCGGCTCATCGAGAAAGCAAGGATTGAGGTAGAACAGGGGCAAGGCCGCCTCTCGCTGGATCTGTCACAGTTGCCGCTGGATGTTTACGTCCAGGTTTGGGATAGCCAATATCGCCTGCTCCGCTCCTCTTCTAACTGGATAGGAGACGAGGCGCTTGATCCCCAAGGATTGCGCCTGCCGTATCCTTCTTATCGAGACATCGATCGGCTTGTTCCCAGGCGAATGGCGTTGCGCGTCTTGAGCGTGCCCCTGGTGATAGAAAAGCGTCTGGTGGGGGTGTTGCAGTTGGCCAGTAGCCGGACGTTGATCGTGACGGCTCAAAACTTTTTGCCCGGAACCCTGTCTCTGACGGCTTTTCTGGGGGTGGCGATCGTGGTCATGCTCTCTCATGCAATGATGGAGCGCTTTTTGGCCCCCCTTGGAGTCATCACCCAAACCGCCGAGCAAATCAATCGGGCTGATGATCTCTCCCGCCGTATCCCCTACGAGGGTTCGGAGGAGGATGAAATTGGCCAGTTGGTCCATGCGATCAATCAGACTCTGGAACGCTTAGAAGTGTTGTTTGCTTCGCAACAACGGTTTCTGGCCGATGTCAGCCACGAACTGCGCACCCCCCTCACCGTCATCAAAGGCAACGTAGACCTGATGCGCCGCATGAAGCAGTTTGATGCGGAGTTGCTGGATAGCATTGATCAGGAAGCGGCGCGCCTGACGCGCCTGGTGACCGATCTCTTGTTTCTGGCCAAAGCCGAGGCGGGTTCGTTGCCGTTGATCGTGGCGCCTGTAGAACTGGATACACTGTTGCTGGAAGTGTTCGCCGAAATGCGCATTCTGGCAGGGTCGCGCGTGCGTGTGCAGCTTACGGATATTGACCAGGTCCAGATCGAGGGGGATCGGGACCGACTGAAACAGGTTTTCCTTAATCTCATTGCCAATGCGATTCAGTACACCCCCGTCGGTGGACAGGTGTTCCTCAGCCTGACGCGCCAGGGGGAATATGCCCGATTCGTCGTGCGGGATACCGGGCCCGGCATAGCGGCTGAGGATTTGCCGCATATCTTTGAGCGCTTCTATCGCGCCGAGAAATCGCGCACCCGTTCTTCGTCAGGCGGATTTGGTCTGGGGCTTTCGATTGCCCACTGGATTGTGACGCAGCATCGCGGGCGGATCGAGGTCTCTTCGCAGGAAGGGCAGGGCACGACGTTTGTCGTCTGGCTGCCGCTTCGTTCCTCCACATCGTGAACTCTGCTTTGTCTTGCCGGGATTATCGTTTTCCGATCACCCGACTGGCCTGCTGACACAAACTGCGACCATATTTGCGATACCATTCCTGGAGGGCTGGGCTGGTTTCCAGGTTGCCACTGGCATCGGCATAAATGCGCGTTCCGTAGTATACGTAGCGTTGCGTCTGGGCTGACCAGGCGCTTGGCCGATGGATCACGCTCAGACCGCCGTTGTAGCCAGCCAGGGCATGGGCCACATCTCCCCTGGCGCGTTCCATCGCCTGAGCCAGGTAGGCCAGTCCACGCCGGGCGTTGACTTCAGGGTCAAACGGGAAGTCGGTGCGGGAGAAGTGGAAGGGCATGACCTGAAATAACCCCATTGCCCCGGCCGAAGAGACAGCCCAGGGGTTGCCACAGGACTCGATCTGCATGACCGTGGCAGCCAAGTTCGGATCCAGGCCGAATTCGGCAGCCCAACGACTCAGATGGATGCCCCAATGCTGAACTTCTGGGGTGAAGATGGAAGCGATAGGTTGCGTGTAGGCATGCAGGAGATTGTGGAGTGGGTTGGCAGACCAGGGAAGGATGGCCTGAGCAGGATCAACAGGCGAAGTCAGGGTGTCGTCAGAATGAGATGAATCCGCCGAGTAGGCCGACACCAGCAATGAAGTGATCGGTGTGTTGAAGAGTAGCCATGTCAGCAGACCACTGACAATCAACACGGCCAGGGGAGGCAAGAGAAATCCAGACGAACAACCGCTGCCTGAGGGTGGAGCGGTTGTTCGTAGCAAGGGTGATGAGGGGGGTAAATGAGAGCGAGCCATTGGTCAGGAAAACGGGAGCGGGCAGGAGGTTGAGGGCGAAAACAAGTTCAGGTCCGCGCCCGGTCGAGGGGAGACTTATTCTCGTTGACGGTTATGGACATCAAAACCCAGGGAGTGATAGGTCGGTTCGGGGCGAGCACTGGCGGCAAACCCCGTCTGGGGAGTCGGTTTGGGTGCCGGCCGGGGCAGGCTGGATGCTGGACGAAGAGCGGCAGTGGAGGTGACCGGTTCGACAGGGCGGTAGGAACGACTCACGGAGGTCTCTGCGGTGGTGAACAGGCGATCGCCGGCAATCGAGAAGGCGCCGATAATCAGCACGCGGATCAACCATACCATCACGGCCACGAAGATCGGGATCACCGTGATCAGGGTATTGCGGCTGAGCACAGCACTGGCCGCCAGATGGGTGTTGTTGACAATCGCTACCGAGACACCCCACCAGGTCAGGCTGGCGTTGAAGGCGGCAGCCAGAAGCCAGGCGCCAAACAGATACCAGACTTCGGCCGGTTCGTCGCGCCCCTGTTCGGGGGTGAAGATGCGGGCGATTCCGGCAAAGTCAATGCCACAGAAGGCAATCGCCAGGATGGTGGCCCAACGGATGCCGGCAAATTGCAGATTGCCCAACAAGTCCAGAAGGGCGAATTGTGTGGTGCTGAAGTTGAAGATTTCAAACGATAGCAGGGCTATCACGATCAGGATGCCCCAGGCTGCGCCGCGATTGAATCGCCGTCCCTGGGTGAGTTGCCGCCAGAGAAGGGCAATTCCGTCGCCGGGTTTGGGTTTGTAGGTGCTCATGGTCTCAACCTCCAAATAGGGTGGGTGGGGGAAGTGTGGGGATATTTTAGAACATATGTTCTAAAATGTCAAGAGGTTTTCAGATTGGGGAGAGTGTCCGCAGATTGCGCAGATGGAGGGAAATTATCCGCAGATTACGCAGATTACGCAGATTGCGCAGATTGCGCAGATGGGGGGGGGAATTATCCGCAGATTACGCAGATTACGCAGATGGAGGGAAATTATCCGCAGATTACGCAGATTGCGCAGATTACGCAGATTGCGCAGATGGGGGGGAATTATCCGCAGATTACGCAGATTACGCAGATTGCGCAGATGGGGGTGGAGAGTATCCGCAGATTACGCAGATTGCGCAGATGGGGGGGAATTATCCGCAGATT
>FWWL01005124.1_pt1 | contig 20925 bp, 18 predicted proteins | sample 2228331 | NCBI WGS metagenome assembly FWWL01 (sample SAMEA103939775, study PRJEB20133) | metagenome | reverse complement strand
AACAGCTATTTCGGAGGTCATTACGTCGGATGTAATCCGTCCAGCGGGCTGACCCTGCCAGACATTCCATCCGTCGCCGAGAGTTTTGGCATAACCACTGACCGAATTTCGAACCACGCCACCCTTCGGGCAAAAGTTCAGGAGGTTTTGCGTTCCCCGCATCCCGTGGTTTGCGACGTCAGAGTTTCCCCCCATCAGCCCACAGCGCCACGAGTGGTGAGCGTTCAAAGGGAAGACGGTTCTATGACTTCTTCACCCATGGAAGATTTGTGGCCGTTTTTGGACCGGAAAGAGTTGGAGGAAATTCTACAATCTTAGGGTCACATATTCCTTTTTCGCAAGGGATTAAAAGGCGCCCATAGGCTATAAGAATTTCTAAGGAATGGACAAAATGCATGTCAGCGTCATCGTCCCCTTTTACAACGCCGCACGATTTTTGGATGAGACCATCCAGAGTGTATTGGATCAGACCTACGATCGCTTTCAACTTATTCTCGTCGATGACGGATCCACCGACGAAAGTGTGAAAATCTGTCAAAAATACCAAGCCCAAGACAATCGAATTTGCCTCGTGCAGCAACCCAACCGCGGACCCGCTGGAGCCCGCAATACAGGAGTGCGACATGCGAAAGGGGATTTCGTGTTTTTTCTGGACGCGGACGATTTTCTTCCTCCTCAGGCTCTCACCACACTTGTGTCAGCCTACGAAAAGGATCGCCCAAGTATGGTCATGAGCAACTTCGCCAAACTCAATCCTGACGGGAAGATCATCAACCAGCCAGTAACACTAAACCCCCATGGAGCTCCTTGGAGAGGACATAGCATCCTATTAGATCGTACGGCCCTTGTCGATTTTGTAAGACATTTTTTTCACTATCCCAGTAATCACATCATCAGTTACTGTTGGGGAAAGCTTTACAAACGGTCCACTATTCTTGAATACCTTGTCTATGCGCGAGAGGAAATGAGGCTTTTCGAGGATTATGTTTTCAATTTGCACTACTTGAAACATACACGATCGGCATTATTGGTCAACGAACCTTTGTATTTTTACAGAATGCATTCGCAACACATTTCGCTGAGCATGTCTCTTCTGAATGCTCTTCGGCTTATTCAGGACATGAATATTTTCCGAAAAGAATCTGAAAGTTTCTTCCACTCTCTGGTTTCAGACGGTGAGATACTCGCCCAAGTCCACAGGGAAATCGGACACGCGCTGACACATTACGCGATTATCTTTTTAGTAAGGTCTGGGCGATTGCTCTCGGTAAAAAACCTTCGGATCCTCTATCGACGCCTCGCGACCCTCATGAAAGCTCCAATAATGCAGTGGGCCATCACCTGCTACAAACCTAAAAAAGGCAATAGTCGTCTTCTTCCGTTTTTTATGCGCCATCAATGGATCATACCCACCCTTTTTTTAAGTTTCCTCAAAGGTTGTGCAAGATATGGTCGACCTTTATTGAAAACCGGCCCAGCAGGAGTTTTGTAATGACCTTCGCCAAAAATCTTCATTGTATTAACGGGCTTCGAGCTCATTCCCTTCCACTGATCATCTACGGCGCAGGGGTGGTGGGGCGAGTATTGTATGACATATGTGGCCAACTCGGCCTCCATGTGGAAGCCTTTTGCGATGGGAGTACAGCAGTCGCCAACACAACCTTTTGCCAGCGGCCCGTGATTTACGCTGAGGACCTCCCGACACACTACCATGATGCCTTCTTTCTTATTTCCTCAGCCTCCATCAGAGACGTGGTGGAAAAGCTTCAAAGACTTGGCTATGACAAATGGCAGGCGGGTGGCCCATTGCTGGAGCATTACTATAAGGGGGCCCCAGCGGAAGGAACTTATTTAAACTACGAGAAATTTGCCGTGGAAACATGTATCTGGTGTCATCATGCTTACACTGCAAAACATGGTCTTTACATCAGAAGTCTCGATGTGGTCATCACCGAAAGGTGTTCATTGAAGTGTAAAGATTGTTCCAATCTGATGCAGTATTACGAATCTCCGCGAGATTGCAACTGGGATGTGCTAATGGCATCCCTTGAACGCTTTTCCCGTGTCGTAGATGATGTCCTTGAATACCGTGTGATAGGCGGCGAAGCCTTTCTCAACCGAAGATGGCCTGAAGTGGTGTCACGTTTACTCCACGAGCCTAAGGCTCGTCGTGTCGTGTTATATACCAACGGAACCTTGCTTCCTTCAAAAGATCGCCTGTCCGTTTTGAGACATCCCAAGGCTTTAGTCATCATTTCCGACTATGGAATGCTTTCAAAAAGGCTTACTTCTCTTACGAAAACCCTTCAGGATTTGGATATCACTCACTATGTCTTGCAACTGGATACCTGGTTAGACTGTGCGCGCATTGGGCCCCATCACCGGACACCAGAAGAGAACACAAAGCTCTTTTTAGACTGTTGCGCTAAAAATATGCTGACACTTCTGGAGGGGCGCCTCTACCGTTGTCCCTTCTCTGCCAACGCTTTTCGCCTGCAAGCTGTTCCAGACAAACCCTTAGACTACGTTGAATTACTCCCACATTCCAACGAAATCCGTGAGGACATTCTTCGCGCACAGATATGGTCCTACCTTAATAACAAATCATATCTCGAGGTCTGTGATTTTTGCAATGGAAGACCTTTAGCCGGACCAGAAGTTCCGCCTGCCGTGCAAATTAAAACACCATTACCCTACAGGAAGTATCCATCGACCAATTTCCATGGACAATAAAGCTCTGAGGGAGGCATCATGCAGGAAAAATACGACCGAAAAAAAGAAGAAGCTGACAAAAGAAGTAGACTCCAGAAAGAGAAGCCATATGTCTACAAAAAAATTATGCAATTTTATGAAAAACTCCAACGAGGAGAAAGTGTTGCGATTATACAGTTTCAATACAATTACGTGTGCAATTTGCGGTGCCAACACTGTTCTGTGAAACGGTTTCAAGGTCTGAACGATAAAAGGTCTTTAAACCCTGATGACGTCAAGACACTTTCTCAGCAAGCAGATGCTCTCGGTTTAGCCCGTTTCGTGATCACCGGTGGCGAACCCCTCGTTTTCAAAGACTTCGACCAGGTGGTCGCCGCCATCGATCCGGAAAAATTTTACATCAATTGCGATACCAACGGTTGGCTTCTTGATGATGCCAGAGCCCGACATCTAAAAAGACTCGGGGTTGACAGAATTCAACTGAGTCTTGATAGTCTGGATCCCGAAGAGCACGATCAATTCCGTGGAGTCAAAGGATCTCACGCTCGAGCGCTGCAAGCCGTTCATGCGGCTCTTAACGCAGGTCTGGCGATATTCGTCCAAACGGTCGTCACAAGGCAAAGGCTTTACTCTGAGGAATTTCTGGAGTTTGTTCGCTTCTTTAATCGAATGGGAATAGGCGTTTTCGTCACTTATGCCAAACCCGTCGGAGCCTGGGAAGGTCGTTATGATGTTCTCGTCACGAAGCAAGATATGGACTATATGAGGCAACTGGAACGCCAGTTCAATGTTTTTACCCATCTCACGCCTGCCTATGGACTTAATCTCGGATGCATTGCTGTCAAGGGCATGATTTCCGTCACACAATATGGTGATGTTCTTCCCTGCCCCTACATTCATGTCTCTATTGGAAACATTCTTAATGAGCCTTTAAAAAACATCCTTGAACGAGGACTACAAATTAAATATTTCGGTGAACATGTGACAACTTGTTTGATAGCAGAAGATAGATTCTTCATCGAAAAATACATAGCTGGAAAAGTCTACGGCCGACCCTTACCCGTTCCCTATGACAAGGTATTTACGCTAGAAGATCGAACGGAGATTCCGTTCCATCAGACACCAGGAGTCTTTTCATGAAAGGGCAATTCGAACAGAAAGTCCTTCTAAACATCGAGGAATCCCTTGAATCTCTGAACAGTTGGATTCCGAACCCTACGCAAGGTTTGCCAGAACCGGTTTTCTACTTTGTCAGCAAATTGACACCCCTTGTCAATGTTGACCTTTTGATCCAAGACGAAAAAGGCAGAACCCTTCTCGCCATGCGCAATGACGTCTACGCAGGAAAGGGTTGGCATGTTCCAGGGGGCATCGTCCGTTTCAAAGAAACCCTTGAAGAACGTGTTGAAAAAGTGGCACACAACGAAATTGGCGTTCCTGTACGCTACGAGAAAAAACCCATGGCCATGCATCAACTCATTCACAAAGATCGCGATGTAAGAGGTCATTTCATTTCTTTTCTCTACCGGTGTTTTCTACCGAGTGACTTTGTTCCCATCAATGACGGCTTAACCCCAGAGGACGCGGGCTACCTCATGTGGCATGAAAAGTGCCCAGAGAACCTAATCGTCTACCACGAGATTTATAGGGACTATATCAACGGCAAAGGGTTAGAAGGATGAAAGCCATCGATATGACCGGTCGAGCACCGGGAGGGAAACGTACGCCTCTTGGGAAGGTTCTTCCTTTGGACACTCCTTACGTGGTGCAAATTTTTCCAATCTATGCCTGCAATTTTCGATGTGGTTACTGCATTTTTTCAGTGGAGAAGCACAAGAGGCATTTTATCAGTGATCAAACCTCCATGGATTTTGAACTGTTTTGTCAAATCGCCGACCAGATGACTTTGTTCCCATCACCTATCAAGGTCTTAAGATTTGTTGGAATAGGAGAACCCCTTCTCCACCCTCGCATTGCAGACATGATCCGCTATGCTACCCAAAAGAACATCGCCCAAAAGGTTGAGCTTTTGACCAATGGCTCCTTATTGACGCCGTGCATGTCGGATGCACTTATCGAGGCAGGTTTGGGACGGCTAGTCATCTCTCTTCAAGGTACCAGTGCCGAAAAGTACCAGGAAATTTCGAGGGTACGAATCTACTTTGAACGATTTGTTGAAAATATTCGATACTTTTACGAGAACCGTCGCGAAACCCACGTTTATATCAAGATTGTTGATTGCGCTCTCGAGGATGATAAGGATAAACAACGATTTTTTCAAATTTTCGGAGACATTTGTGACACCATTGGGATCGAATACGCCGTTCCCATTCACCAGGGAGTCCAATTTGACAAGATTTTAAGAACGAACCCACAAGTAACGCAGTTCGGTTTACCCGTCCAGGAAGTGACCATCTGTCCGCAACCCTTTTTTACCATGCAAATCAATCCGGACGGGAAGGTGGTGCCTTGCTACTCCTTCGAATACCCACAAATTATGGGAGTGTGCCCCGAGGAATCACCCGTTGACATTTGGAACGGTCCCATTTTTCAACAATTCCGCCGGCAAATGCTGGATGGCATCGCCACCATCGGGGGTGTTTGTTCTCGATGCACCATCATCAAATACCGGCTCTTCCCTGAAGATGCGCTCAATGAACATGCGGAACGCCTTAAACCTTATTACGAGGACACACCTTGCTAGGACTTGTAAACCCATGCCAGCAGACACGCCGTTAAACATAGCCATTCTCGGTGCTTCCAGTCACATCGCCAAAGGCCTCATCTACCACTTCTGCCACCATACCCCCTACCGCCTGCATCTTTACACACGATCTTTGCCAACCGTTCTCATGTTTCTTGAATCCATTCAAGCCCAAGAAGAATCACGTTTTCTGATTCATCACGGATATGAAGACTTTCTGGCAGGAACCTATGATGTGCTGATCAACTGCGTCGGCGTTGGAACATTCAAGAAGCTTCACGGAGATTACTCTCTTTATTTTACGGTCACCGAACAGTATGACAACCTCTGCCTCCAGTATCTTCAAACCAGATCGAAAGACACCCTTTATATCAGTTTGAGCAGCGGAGCGGTCTATGGGCGTCATCACAAAAAAGCAGTGACCGAAAACAGTCTTTTTAAACTCCGCGTGAATCACATTGGACCTGAAGATTATTATGGAATTGCGCGCCTCTACACCGAGGCAAAACACCGCTCCCTTTCGAATCTTTACATTGTTGATTTGCGAATATTTTCTTATTTTAGTCGCTTTGCTGATCTGGATGACGGTTATTTTATGACTGACTTGGTTCGATCCATCCTTCATAAACACCCTTTTCGTACCACAACAGAGGATATAGTTCGTGACTACATACACCCAGAAGACCTTTTTCATTTGGTAAACCGCTGCATAGACATTCGTCGCCTCAATAGGGCTCTTGACGCTGTGAGCCGTAAACCTGTCAGAAAAATGGAGATTCTCGATTTTTTTCAAAAGCAATGGAACTTGCGTTGGGAATTTACAAACGAAGTGGTTTCACGCAGCGCAACAGGCGCAAAACTCTTTTATACCTCTCGTTTCCGTCTATCCGCACACACTGGCTATCATCCTTCCTTCACGTCACTGCAAACGATTCAGGAAGAAACGGCAAAGCTGTTGGAAACGGCACATCTTTAAGGGGGTGATTATGGAAAATACTTCTTGTTCCAAAGAGAAGCAAAACACCAACGAAACAAAGGATCCGGAGCTGAGTATTCTTGTCTGCAATTATTCTGGCACGTACCTTGGGCAGTGCATGGAGAGCATTTTGGCCCAGAACATCATCACTGATTTTGAGATCATTCTTATTGACGACGCCACATGCGATGGCACGTGGAATATTGCGCTAGAATTTCTAAGGCACTATCCAAACCGCATAACCTTTCAGCGCAACCGGTTTCCTTGCGGCCTTCAAGAAAACCTTCGAAAAGCTAGAGCCATGGCAAGGGGAACCTTTTGCACGACCCTGACTGCCCACGAAGCCTTTGAGGCATCTTACATCAAACAGGCCATCGAGATCATGAAACACGATGCTCACGCGGTTTGTCGTAATATCTACCGACGAGAACAGCCATTCACTCGCTATAAATATTTTATGGGTCCCAGCATTATGAACCAACCACTCGTCAGTATTCTGTGTTATAATTATAACTATGGTCGGTATTTAGAACAATCCATCAGCAGTGTGTTTAACCAAACCTATAAAAATATTGAATTATGTTTTTCCGATAATGGCTCCACCGACGAATCTTGGGAGATCGCTTTGACTTTTGCGCGTCGTTATCCACACCACATGTGGTTAGTACGAAACCGATCCAACTTTGGTGCGGATGCCAATTTTGCTAACTGCTTTAGGAATATGAATGGCAAATATTATATTCAGTTTTGCTCCGATGATGTACTGGCCAAAGATTACGTGGAAAAATGCGTTGACGTCTTGGAAACCCATTCAAAGGTCGGTATGGTGATTGTGCATCGGTCGATCATCGATGCTTTGGGGCAATGTACGCAAGAGCCCCCCTTTTATAATCAATCCTGTATCATTCCTGGTCGAGCACAGGCGGCTGTCTATATGATGGCCGGGGTGAATCCTAGCGTCTCGCAGATCATGTACCGAAGCGACATCGTAGGACTTCGGGGTGTGAAAGGAGGTTTGGCTGCCCGGTACTACGGAACCCGCATTCTTGATTTCAATATAAGCTTGGATTATGACGTGGCCTACTTGAAGGAGCCGCTGCTGTTTCACCGGCTGCACCCGGCCACTGACACCACAAGCGCCGAGTCCAATCTGCTACCGGTTATCGGATGGTACGTTTTGAACCACCAGCTGGCCGACTTGGCATCGGTGCGGCACGAGGATGACGCGGTGAAAAGGCTGCCTGAGTCCATAGAAAAGTTGGCCCAATTAGCCACTCGCTATGCCACAAGAGCGCTTCTAAGCCGAGATGAGGAGCTGGCTCGGCGTTACTTTCATCTTGCCGTGGCCATGTCCCCTCAAATCTGCAATGATCCACACTGGAAACAGCTTGCATCCTACTGGGATGCCTCGCCGGCTACGCAAGAAGATATCCTTCAGACTTTGCGGTCAACCCAAAATCTTGTATCTCGAAGCGTTTCCTACGACCCACCACCGGGAAGTATTCCGCTGAAGGACACCGGCTCACGATCTCTTGGGGCATCTTTCGCAGACTTTGTGGAACCGTCGAGCGTGACTCCATTGAGATCCAACTGTTCGAAAAGTGACGAAGCTGCTCGAGGGAGGAAGAGGAGCCATGGTTCCTAGGCTCATGAAGGTGAGTCAACTCGTTTTTTTTGGTCTTGGTGCTCAGTTGACCAATTGTTATGGGCAACTTGTCTTGGTCTTGGGTCGAGAACCAGATTACCTTTGCGACAATAACCCCCAAAAATGGGGCAAGCCTTTCTTGGGCAAGTTGCCCATTTCCCCCGAACAATTGAAGCATCTTGCAGCACAATACAGCGAGCTAGCCGTGGTCGTAACGATTCGAAAATATGAACCCATAGTTGATCAACTCCAGGCCATGGGCATTCAAAACGTCTTTGTGGCCTGCTTCGATAGGAGCTACGACATCGTCTTTGCTGTCAAGAAACCAGCTTCGTTGGTAATGTTTAAAGATTCCCAGGGGCAAGAAAGGTTGTTCAGGGACCAGTGGACTCTCATCACCGGATCCAATCGCGGTATCGGCAAAGTTATCGCCGAAACCATGGCCCAGCTTGGTTCCAACCTGATCTTGCACGCTCGAACCACGCAGGCCACCGCCGACGTTGCCCACATGTGCCGCCAAAAGGGAGCGCAGGTGAAAACCATCTCGGCAGACTTTGGTGACATCAAGCAAGTCGAAGACATGCTCGAACGACTCGATCAGGCCTATCCCCCAGTGGATATCCTCTTCAACAATGCCGCTATCTGTCACCCTAACACCCTCGAAAATCCTTGGCACGTTTACCCAAGCGACTACATGCGCCATTATACCGTCAATACGGTAGCTCCTATGCTGCTTTGCGGTCGTTTGATTCCCAAGATGATAGCTCGAGGCTTTGGTCGTATCATCAACATTTCAAGTACTCTAGAAAGAGATCACAGATGTGTTGCCTACGCATGCAGTAAGGCAGCACTCAACAAATTCGTTTATGACACGAGTCCTGCTTTACGGAACACAGGCGTCAGCATGTGCCTCGTATGCCCTGGGCATGTGCGAACCAATATGGGTGGCCGTGAGGCTCCTCATGACGTTAAGAGTGTCATCCCCGGAGTTTTATTAGGTGCCGTAATGGGTGATGAGATGAACGGCCGATGGATCATAGCCCAGGATTTTGCAGGTCTGAGTCTACATCAAGCTCTTGAGAAAGCGAGATGGTACTATGGATTGGAACAAAAGCACAAATAAAGACACTTCTACATCTTCCTCTTCTCGGCCATTGCGAAAAGCCACCCTGGTCAAATCCTGCCCTAAGTTGGAGAGCGGCTTGCGCTTGGGACAAGAGGGTATCCACGCCTGTCAGCTCGGTCCCTTTTCCTCGCCACTCTTTTGGACAGCCGATGAAGCCGCGCAACTGGACATCACACGTGAAATGATCGTCGAAAAAAGGCGATGGCTTTTCGAACTCCTTAACGATCCGACCAGTCCCACACCCTGCAAACACTGCGGCATGGTCATCACCAAAAGCCTCGATTCAGTCCGCTTTGATCGCCTCGGGCATATTGATCTCGCGGCGGATACCCTTTGTAATTTACGATGCCGTTTTTGCGGGTACACTCGGCACAATTCATTTTCCAGAGCACGCTATGATGCCTTAAAGATACTTCAGTTGTTTGAACCGGAGGACGTTGAATGGAATTCAGCTGTGGACTTTAACGGCGGAGAACCCACCTTGCTTAAAGACTTTGATCAATATATTGCTTTTTTTCATTCCAGGCGTATACGTGTTTTTCTTTACACAAACGGAACCATATACCGTCAGGCTGTCTTTGAAGGCCTTAAGTCAGGAACCATTCGTTGGGCTTGTATCTCTTTAGATGCCGGCATACCAAGCACCTATCAAAAGCTTAAAGCTTCCGACAGCTTTCACCAGGTCCTGGAAAATATTGCTCGATACGCTCGCGCGGGCGAAGCCGGCGCCGGCCAGGTTTCTGTCAAGCACATTTTCTCCGAAGATAACTGCAGTGATGATGATATAAGTGGGTTTACTTATGCCATGTTGGCCTTGCGGCCTCAAGAAGTCTGGCTCACCTTTGACTTTGAACCCCTACAGGGTCTGCCAGGTGATCTGCCAACGTTTGGGGACTACGACTACTCGAAGCACATTTTTGCTTATGCCAAGACTTTTGTGATGCTCAAGAAACATGGGTTCACGCCGGTTCACTTTCCAGAAAAACACATGGGACCTGTCAGTGCCCAAGGAAAACTTTTTTTGAAAGCTTGCAGAGCAGAGATTCAAAAACTATTGGATTCTTTCCCTTCAGCCCACGATGAAAACCTTTTCCTTGAAGATTTTCGGCGTCCTCGCGAACCTTTCAGCCGAACAATCCACGAAGAGTGTCATGTCGCCGTGTTCCATCCTTCCCCTCCCCGCATACGTCGCGAAGGGCAAGATTGGCATCCAGTCAGCCTCGATGGCAAACACCTGGCGCTGGCCCCGGCAAGCCCAGCTACCGAAACCCTTATGTCCCTGCCCGAAATGACTCGAGCCAACATTGAAGGAATTTTTGACCGGGATTGCGTCTTGCATGGCAAGACCATCGCCGGTGTTCCCATCTATCCTTATGATCACCTCCGTGTCATCAAGCCCGACTATATCGTTGTCACCGCAGGGGACCACATTCGCCGTGATGTTATCAACACCCTCTTAAAACATGCTGAGTCACCAACGTGTATCCTCATCTATATACCCAGCTAACAAGATGGAGCCAAACAATGCACGAGATTATCAACCCGATCCTCGCTATCACCGAACTTGTGAAAATGGCACACGACGCCCCCGGCCTCCTTGACGTTATCTTCGGCCAACACAAAAAGGCCGTAGAGGCTGGAGAACCCGTGATTTTATTCGGTGCAGGTTCTTGCGGGCGAGACCTGTGTTCCACTTTACGCAGCTTCGGAGTGGAACCCATTGCTTTTTGCGACAACGATCCTTCCAAGGTTGGGACCATCTATGAGGGATTACCCATTATCGCATTTGAAGAACTTGTGAAACAACATCGGAAAGCTATCGTTGTGATCGCCTCACATAAATACCTTACGACACTCTCCGCGCAAATTCTTCGATCCGAATTCAGTTTTGACCGAATTGTCTGCAAGGCTTCTGATCCCCGGACACCATTTGTCTTTATGTATGCCATGACCGGCACCCAAAATCTCCTGCAACAATATAAACAGGAATGTTCACCCCTCAGCGTGTTGGAATACCTCAAGGAACACGAACACGCATTGACTCAATGTTACCGTGTGCTAAAAGACAAACACTCTAGGAATCTCTTGATCACAAAATTGGCTTTGGTAGCGGCGGAGAATAACTTTCACTTGTTTCAGACTTTTATTTCATCATTCAGTCAAGTAGTTCTGGATTCCGGTCCCATCCATTACGAAGGAACCCCTGAGGACTACTACTACTTTAACAATGACGTATTTTATATTTTACCCGAAGAAATTTATGTGGACGTTGGAGCCTATGACGGGGATACGGTAAACTCTTTTGTAGACACATGCCTGCGTCATGGATTGCAATACCGATGGATACATGCTTACGAGCCGGATCCCGTCAACTACCAAAACCTCGTTACCAATACGTCCCATCATGCCCGCCTGTCATGCTACCAACTCGGGCTTTGGTCCCACGAAACCACGTTGAAATTCAAGTCCTCAAGAGTAGCCATTGCCGACCAAGGCCAAGGAGCGTGCATTGACTCCACGGGAGACATAGAAATCCACGCGGTGCCCTTGGACTTGCACCTACCGAATGAAAATGTTTCAATCATTAAAGCGGATCCCCCCGGAAATGTGATTTCTCAGTTCCTCCAAGGGGCCACCGACACCATAGCTCGAAACCGCCCTAAACTCGCCCTCGCGGCCTATCATTCCATCAAATCCCTTTTCGAAATCCCCTTGCTCGTTCACACAATGTGCCAGGATTATGATCTGTATTTGCGCCACGGCCCCTACCATTTGTGCGACACCGATTTGATAGCAACAATTCCATAGAATCCTACTTAAACATGCATCTTTCATCATCTTGGACAGAGAGGACATGAGGTTATCCGCCAATGGTCAGCTTTTCTTCGGAACTCCAAGAACTTTTTTCCCAAAACGATTTTCCTGAAGATTGTATTCCCTTGGATAAGCTTTTCTACGGACGGAAAATTATCGTCTATGGCGCTGGAGAAGCCTTCCATTATTTTCACGAAGTCATTATGAAAAAGTATAGCTACATGCCGTGCGTGGTTCTCGACCAAAAGTTTCAAAAAGGAGATGTTTTTGCTGGAATCCCTGCATGCTCACCCAATGCTTATTTTCCAGGAAAAGAAGAAAGGTGCGACGGAGTCGCCGTCATTTGTTTAGGCAACCAACAAGTCATAACCGCCATCGTATCTCTTTTAAAAGAAAAAGGATTTCGCAACATCATCACGCTTCGGGACATTTACGAAATCCACAATCCCTTCGAGCTACCAAAAGAACTCAGTGATAAAGGTTTCAGCTATTATCTTGAGCACCAACAGGATATCCAGAGGGCTTTTGACCTCATGGAGGACGATGAAAGTCGGTCTGTTTTCACTGCCTGCCTCAAGACTCATATGACGCGTAAGCCGGTGGCCATTCCCATGCGACCTCGAAACGAACAGTACATCCCACGGGATGTGCCTCTGCGTCGAGGCCACTCCCGATGGCTTTCATGTGGTGCCAGTCGAGGTGACTTGGAGCGTTTGTTTGAGCAGCTTGGCTTCATTGAAGAGTTTTTGTGTTTTGAGCCCGATCCGAATCAGTTTCAAGACATCGCTTCCTACTTTGAAGGCCACGGGCGTCATGTGGCCAAACGGATCACGATCTTACCCTGCGCCGTTTACAATGAGGTTCCGCTGAAACCTTTTGTTTATTCCGAAACAAGTTTTGGATCTCGAATTGTCCCAGAAAGCGCGTTCTGGGTTCAAGCCGTCACCATCGACAAGGTAGTTCCTGCCTTCAATCCGACCTTTCTCAGCATGGATATTGAGGGGGCTGAAGGAGAAGCTCTCAAGGGTGCAACCCGCACCCTTCGAGAAAATCATCCTGATCTTGCCATATGCCTGTATCATTCTCCCGCCCACCTATGGGAAATTCCTCTCCTACTCGCTCAATTGAACCCCGCCTATCGTTTCTACCTTAGAAACTACACCTCCTTCATCTACGAAACGGTTCTTTACACAACAACTGTCCTTTAGTTATTTTCATATTCCGGTATACTTCTTGCTAACTAAAGGCATGTCATCGATGGGATCGCACAGCACCCATACTTGATGTTAAAAATGGGAGCCATTCCTCATGAGCGGTTTGAAAGACACCGTACCAGGCACGATCGTGTGGATCGGTCCATTCTATAATCGCAGTGGCTATGGGATCGGCATTCGGGCAGTCGTCAGTCATCTCCATTGCATGGGAAACCATGTTCGAATCATTCCTGTCGATGAAATATCCCCGGGCATCGACGACTGTGATCTGGAACTCATTCGCTCTCTTGAAAAGACCCCTCTTGTGCCACCCATAACTGCCATTATTGCTCATGTTCCCGTTAGTTCCTGGCTTCAGGTGAAGTTTCCCGAGCCCAATCTCAGGATCATGACCACCACCCTTTTCGACACGGCGGATGATCAAGGTCGGCTTCCCCACGAGCTCCTTCATGTCTGCCGCCAGATGGATCAGGTGTGGCTGCACAATAATCCAAAAGAGAGAGAGCTCTTTTTGAAGGCCGGCTTTCCTCCCGAAAAGGTCCTTTATCTACCATGGCCTCACCATTGGGTGGAAAATCCATGGATCCCTGCAGCATTCCCTGAACCTGATCCAGCGGGCAAAGTTTTCAGGTTCGTTGCTGTTTCCATGTTTCTTCCTAGACGGCGATGGGACACTCTCATTGAAGCCTTCTTCCAGGAATTCAAAGATTCACCTAATGTAGAGCTTTATCTCAAGGTGAACTATCCTCAGTGGCATCCAGTACCGGGAAAGCCTCAAAACGACCTGCTCAACCTTGTGGCAACTTTAAAACAGAAGACAAGGTCCACGGCCTCCCTCATCATCGATGACGATTTGGGAACTCGCCTGGAAGTCCTTAATCTTATCGACAGATCCAATGTTTACATTTCCACGGACACGGCTCTCACAGCACCCGTTTTCGAATCCATAGCGCGACAACGTCTCGTCATCGTCCCCAAAGGTTTTGTGAGTTGGCCCCCAGATACCGTGATAGAAATCCCCGTGGATCCCAACGAAAAAAAACCCGTAACGAAGGACATTTTAGAATACCAGCCATACCAGTTTGGTCAATGGATGCCGATGCTTCATGTCAAAGATGTGCAACAAGCTATGCGTCAGGCTTATGACATGCCCGTCGAGGTAAGGCGGGCTCGCGCCGCTTCAACGGCAAAATTGCTTGGGAGCCCCACGGTGCTCGTCAAGAATATGATCCAGGCCATTCGGGAAGGCTGGGCAACAAAACAGGCACTGGAACTGCGCCCTCCGAAACATCGAGAAAACCTTACCGTGGTTTGGGAAGGATCCCAACTGGTCCGTCACTCCCTGGCATTGGTGAACAGAGAAATTTGCATGAGACTGATCGATGAGGGATACAATCTTTATCTAATCCCCTTCGAACCCGATGAAATGGACGCGAGGTCAGATCCTCGTTTTTTCAAGCTTATCCAAAGAACCTCACGGACCCTTCCCCCCGACGTGGCTATTCACATTCGCCACCATTGGCCGCCGAACCTAATCCCTCCCCCAAAAGGTCGCTGGGTCATGTTCCAACATTGGGAATTTGGAAGTCTTCCCAAAAGCTGGATCTACCCTCTCAACCACCTCGTGGATGAAGCCTGGGTCTCAAGCTCCTATGTGCGCAATTGTTATATTCAAAGTGGCGTACAGCCTGACCGTGTTTATGTCATCCCTTTGGGTGTTGATACGCACAGGTTTCATCCTCGAGTGCCCCCCCGCACACTCGGAACTCGAAAAAAATTCAGGTTTCTTTTCGTTGGCGGCACCATTTTTCGAAAAGGGATCGATGTGCTGCTCAAAGCCTATGCAGCAGCCTTTTCCAACAAAGACGACGTATGCCTTGTCATTAAAGACATGGGTGGGAAAACCTTCTACAGGGACCAAACCTCAGAAACCATGATTCAGGCCATTCGATCTCACCGTAATGCTCCTGAAATCGAATACATGACTGAGATGTTGGAAGAGCGGGATATGGCGGCTCTCTATAAAGCCTGCCATTGTTTGGTGCACCCCTACCGAGGGGAAGGATTCGGCTTGCCTGTGGCTGAAGCGATGGCCTGCGGACTTCCTGTCATCATTACAGGCCATGGGTCAGCCCTTGATTTTTGCTCCGAAGAAAACGCCTACCTAGTGCCTTACCGTATCAAGTATTTCCCTGAAAAGCGTGCCGGAGCCTTGGAAACCGTGGATTATCCATGGCTGGCCGAACCCGATCTTGAAGGGCTCAAACACTGGATGCGCCATGTTTACGAAAATCCGGACGAAGCCCAAAGAAAGGGTCAAGCCGGTCGTGCCATCATTGAACGTCAGTTTACATGGGAGCACACCTTACAAGCGGTCAAAGATCGGCTCCATGCCCTTGGCAAAGCACCCATTCGAAGGCTACAGAATCGGCAGCCTCTACAAGTAATGCCCCAAAGCTGGAAAGCTCAGCATGGAGAAAATCGTCAAGGTTTAAAAAATGATCATCCAACAAAGCACTCTCGAAACATCCCTGCCCAGAGAGAGACAGGCGTTTTAACCAAAACAAATGCGGAACAAAAATCCAGGCCTTACGGAAAGACCTCGCCACAGACCCTATCCCAGTATGCATTTGAGTCCGAGAGCGAGGGAATCTCGGCGGCACACATGTCGGACCAAAAGTCTGAGCTCCCAGGAAAACCACCTCTTTCCGTCATTGTCGAACAACCTCCTCAGCAAAGTGATCATTTCAGCGCACCCGAACCCTTCAGCCCAAACACTAACCATTCAGTGTGCGATCGTTGGAAGAACACCACCGAGGCTGCACAGAACCTCGAGTCTCAACGCCTCGTCCAAATTTTCCTCGAAGAAGGGGAAAAGCGTTTTAAAGAAGGAAAGCTCGAAGATGCAAAAATCTGTTTCGAAATGGTCTTAGAACGTCAACCCGATTGCGCCCTCGCTCACAACAACATGGGCGTGCTGCACTGGCAAGCTGGGGACTTGTCCAATGCATTGGAATGCTTTTACCGAGCTTTTGATTTAAATCCAGACCATCCCGATATCCTTCTCAATAGTGCCAAAGCCTTGGAACAAGCAGGATACATATCCGAAGCCGGCGACATTCTTAGGCATTATTTACGGAAAAACCCCCTGGACGAGGATGCGTGGACCGCATATGAACAGCTTCTTCTGTCAATATCCCGCCCCATGTGGAGTCCAGAAGGTCTGCCTCCATCCTTGGCTGAAACGTACTTGAGGATGGGTAAGGAACTGGCAGCGGTTCACGATTTTATTGGTGCCAGGGAAGCCTATGAAAAAGCTCTCAAGTTGGATCCGTCAAGAACCGATATTCAAAATGAGTTGGCTCGATTGAGAGATCAGCCATGATCAAATCTCAAACGCATCTTCGGGAAAGTTTGGCTTGCAGTCCACAGGGCGTTTCAGGATCTCAATGGGAAACGTTGACACTTCGAGGAACCAAATGGCATCGAACACCGTTCTTGCGCTCATTCAGGCACGCACAGGCTCGACACGACTTCCGGGCAAAGTTCTTTTAGACCTCGCCGGCAAAACGGCGCTGGAACATGTCATTGAAAGGATTCGACACTGCAAACTGGTGGATGATTACATTGTGGCCACGACAATCAACCGCCAGGACTTGCCCATTGTGAATCTTTGTGTCAGTTTGGGTGTCCGCGTTTATTGTGGATGCGAAGAGGATCCACTGGAGCGATATTTTCAAGCGGCTCGGCTTTACGGAGGGGAACATATCATTCGGATTAAAGCTGATTGTCCCGCTATTGATCCCAGAATAGTCGATGAAGCCGTGGCATTACATATCAAAACAGGGGCAGACTACACTACAAACACACTTCAACGCACGTATCCTGTCGGTCAAGACGTTGAAATTGTGACACGCCAAACTTTGCAGCGCTTATGGCAATGTGCCAAACTTTTTTCGGAACGCGAGCATGTGACCCTCTATATCCACAAACACCCGGACGAGTTTCATACGGAACATTTGAAATACTCTAGGGATTACTCCGAAAAACGTTGGACGATGGATGAACCCGCCGATTACGAATTCATGAAAATCATTTTTAACGAACTTTACCCTAAAAACCCCATTTTCTCCATGGAGGAAATTCTGAATTTTCTGGAAAAGCATCCTGAACTAGAAAACCTCAACGCTCACATTCCGGCGGATGCCGGCATAAGAAAATCCATGATGTTCGACCGAATTATAACTACGGTAGGGGTCGAAACACTTTAGGGACCGAAATCCTCATATCATCAAAACGGTTCGTTGGAGCACCAACTTCTGCAAAGAAATCAGTACGGCCAGCAGCGAACGTGTAGGCACTTGCCTCTGGGCCGCAGAAACCCATGGGTCCAATCCACATAGGCCCTTTGCATCTTTCGGCGCGCCGGTTACAGCCTTTTTTGCTGCTTAGCGAGACTCTCCTGGCGACCCCACCTGACAATGTTGTTGACTTAACAGTCAGCAGTGAGCGAAAATTTATGTCTCATGCTGAAATGGATAACAATTTCATTGTATTTAGCCACCAAGTATGCGATACTGCTTTGCATTAGAAGTGTGAGCAAGGCATCAACCCTATAGCAAAAAATTCCTAAAGGAGATGGGGATGATGGCACGGAGCTTGTCGTGAAAATGCATGCCAACTCGACGCCATCCTGAAAGGTTTTTTAAACCTTATCCCAAAATAAATTGCCCCTGAAGCCAAACGATCCGCCAAGGGTTTTACCCGCACTCGTAGGCTTCCCTTCCACAAGCTCATTGTGTTTATCCTCTCGCTTGTGGGGAGCGGAAAGAGCAATGGAGTGGACGTCAAATCGGGTGGATTTTTCAAAGCTGCCAGACGAAGCGGCCTATGGCCCGAAGCCGATCAAGTCTATGGAAGCAGCCTGACCAAGGCTCGAACAAAGGTTTGTGAACCCTTTACTCCGGCAACGGAAGCCGCGGTGCTGGTCCCTGATGATCCTCAAAGGGCGGTGGAGATCTTTGAGGAAATCCTTTATACACTCTCTCGTGTGAAATACCATGGAGCAAAATTTGCCCGACCCTCTCAGCCCCGCATCAACAAAAGGCCTCCCAACAAGTGGTGCTCAGGTAGAAGAGACAAACACAAAAATAGCTAAGTCAACAACCTCGAGGTCAAACCCTCTGGGAAGAGTGCGAAAAAGCCTGCCAATCTTGCAACGGTTGGAAGCCGGAAATTTTGCACAAAGTCATTGCCACTACCGTAAATTCCGAGGGATGTGTGGAGGTGGATGCGAACCATTATACGATGCCCTGGGGTTTCATTGGGAGCACAGTGACAGTGCGTATCGAAGGCGATGAGCTTGCCATAAGCCATGCCGGGAGAGAGATCGCCAGACACTGCATCTTGCGCGGAACGCGCCAACGTTCCAGAGATTCCCGACACTTCTATGGCCTTGTGCCGAGGTGTTCGAAAGCGTGAAGCACCTTCTGGGCTCGAAGGATGAACGGAAGTTTACGCCGATTGGGGGCGTGGAGGGAGTCCACTCCATGAAATTCCTGGCAGCAGATGCCCTGGGCGGGCAGCCGTCAACGGGGGCCTTGTTCTCTCTACGGGTTCTGGCCTACAATGCGAGCCACGAGGCCGTAGGCTAAAGCCCGTGACCGGGGAAGAGGCTGAGGATTGAAGGGCAAGAGGTTGAGGGAGGCTGTCCAGAGTGCTAAGAACTGATCAGCCGACCGTGTACGTGATCGCCGGTCCGAATGGTGCGGGCAAGACCACCTTTGCCGAGGCCTTCCTTCCGGATTTTGTCCAGTGTGCCGAATTTCTGAACGCGGATCTGATCGCCGCAGGATTGGCACCGTTTGCACCGGAAACTCAAGATTTTCGAGCGGGCCGCCTGCTGTTGACCAGGATCAGGGAATTTGTTGCCGCTGGCAGGAACTTTGCCTTTGAAACAACCTTGTCCGGGAAAACATATTTCCGGATGCTCAGAGGGATGAAGGAGCGCGGATATCTCATCGTGCTTTTCTTCCTCTGGCTCCCCAGCGCGGACATGGCCGTGAAACGGGTTCGTTACCGGGTGCAACAGGGAGGGCATAACGTTCCAGAGCATGTTGTCAGGCGACGGTACGCCGCCGGTCTTGAGAATTTTTCTGTTCTGTACAAGCCGATAGCCGACATCTGGCTGCTCTACGATGCCTCGCAGTTGCCGCCGAGGGTGGTGGCTCATCGGGAAGGCGGCCAAGAGATCATCCATCACCCAGAAGTGTACGCAAAAATTTTCCAGAAACAAGGGAGCTGATACCATGAACACGCCAAAGCAAGACAGGGATATCCCCTTAGAAAACTTTTTATGGAAGGCGGATGCGGCATTCCAACAGGCAGCCCGCAAGGTAATCCTGAAAGCCAAACAAACAAACACCCCGATCATTGTTTGGGAAGACAGCCGGATCAAGGAAGTTCCGGCGGCGGACATGGAGGCCAGGCTGCGGCATCAATGAACACCACCCATGTTGCCGAAAGTCATCTGTGGTAACGCCGACAATAAGCTTTGCACATATCGATTCTGCGTTACGCAGCATATTGACACACCTGATATCAACCTGAATTTTGGGATTTAATGCTGGAAAAAGCCTACCCTTTGGGCTATGTTATTGAATCACAAAAAGATTTGATGGATCCAATTCCGATTCAACGCAAACTCAATGGGTAGGACTCGATCATCCCATAAAAGAAGCAAGCCGATAAGTGTAAAATCCATCAGGTTGAATCCACGTCGGATACCATGATCTCTCGCGCTGGTCTCAGCCTTTGCGTGCGTTATCTGGAAAACATAGGCATTTTGGTCTATCTGGTGAGGCTTTTTGGCGGTGTGAGAAAGAGCCGGAAGGGCCTTGCGGTTGAAAAGGGCCTTGCGGTTGAAGAGGTTTTCAAGCAGCTGTTTTGCTTTTTCCTGGATGGCACGAGCTCCAGCTTATCCACCTTCGACGATCTGAAAAAGGATCAGGGTTATGCCGCGGCCATCGAAAGTTGCAAGGAAGATCTTCTTTCGCGGGCTCCCGAGACACCTTTTTTGTAGGGTTTTCATGGCTTCGCATATTCGGGTCGCATCTACAAAGACGTTGTGGAGGTTGGTCGGGCCATGCACCAGCTCCATTGGAAGCGATTCGTGCGAGACAAGAAGGCATGGGAGGACACGGAGTTCGGGAGTCGAAGAGAGTCTTGGGATCGGTTTCGAAAGGCCATCTATTGTCGTCCTGTGGGGGCCAACAGACAATTGTGGCTGCGTTTTGTCCGCCCGGAAAGGGTTCTTGACACGAATCTCGGAATGGGGGGAGCGCTTTAAGTTTATCCCTCGTGCCTTTCCAGAAGCATCCGGGTGGTGCCAGAAAGCGGTGAAGGAATTTTTCGCCTTAAAGGTTCCAAGGCCCAAAAATTGCTGGGATGCGGTTGGCCAAGATTTATGCCCGCTGAGTCCTGCGGCTCGACTTGCGTCGCCCGAAAGAGAGGTTTTTTCTAAGACGCCAGGAGGGATGACGGAATAATTTGACAGGCTTCCCTTTAGTGTGGAGGCCTTTGCAGCGCCGAAGAGTACGCCATGAAAGAAAAAAATGAAGAGTGTTTCAGCAACCGACCTCGCCTGATGGTTCTCACCTCCACTTTCCCCAGATGGCCGGAGGACCGAGAACCACGGTTCGTCTATGACCTTTGCCGGCGGCTCTCAGATGTCTT
>FWWL01005122.1_pt1 | contig 20961 bp, 42 predicted proteins | sample 2228331 | NCBI WGS metagenome assembly FWWL01 (sample SAMEA103939775, study PRJEB20133) | metagenome | reverse complement strand
GTTGCGATGTGATATAAATCACAGGGTTATATCTTGTTTTTGACAAAACAAATTTTATAAGTTAAATTATAAGTGTAATTTTAAGTTGTTTTAAGGTTAAAATTAAGTTCAAAAACAAAAAACACGAGGTTAAAATGAAAATCAAAAATCTTAAACAGTTAAAGCAAATCATCAATTTTGTGCGTCCAAAGTTGTCCAGTTTTGATTTCGTTTACATTTCGGATTGTTTTATTAGTGATTACTCTTTAAAAAATATATTTTTTGACGAAATCCGTGTCCCCGAAAAACTCTATACGGTTGAGTATTTTAATTTGGTTCCGTTTGCGGAGAATATAATTGATTTTAATGAATTTGAAATTAAGATTGAAAACAATTCTGTTATTTTTGAAATCGATAGGAAAAACATAGAGGTTGAAACGAAAAACGTTGAAGTAGATGAACTAAAAAGCGTTCAAGATGAAATCAAAAGATTAATCGATATAATTAATTATGATTTTTGTTTTGAAATCGATTACGATACTTTGAAAAAAATTTATCGTGATGCTGAACATATTTTATCAAGTAAGTTTTGAAATCGATTACGATACTTTGAAAAAAATTTATCGTGATGCTGAACATATTTTATCAAGTAAGTTTTTAAATGCTGATTACTCAAATTTGTTTTTTGTTAAATACGTGGACGGTGTTTACGCAACAGCGAGCGATGGACGAAGGTTGATTTGGGAATGGGTTGAAAACGTTGAAATCAATACTAATTTTGTTTCTATCGCTTATAGTTATTTAAAAAAGATTTTAGCATATAAGTTCAAAACATTGAAGTTATACGAGTTATCAAATATATATTATGCACTTGCAGATAACTTTTTAACATCTTACGATAAGCGGGACGTTTATAAATACGAATACATTGTCCTTAATGATTTTAAATACGATTATGTTTTTAAAGTTGATACAAAAAATTTTGTTCAAGCAATTTCATCGTTTTGCGATAACTATTTAAGCATTGAATTTGATGGGACAAAACTAAAAGTTGATAAAAATTATGTTGACGTTGAAATTGAGAGCATTGAGAATAATGAAGGATTTGAATTCGAAGTTTACTATAAATTTATTTATGATTTTTTGAAATCAATTTTAAACAAATACAAAAGTTTTAAAATTAATTACACTCCGATAAAGCCCTTACTTATTGAAACAAGTGATTTCAAATACTATATTGCAACAAAATAAAAAACGAGGTGAAAAAAATGGAAGAGAAAATCAAAAAAATAATGAATGTTCTCGATATAACTCCTTACGAACTCGCAAAATTTTTAAACATTTCGCCAGATGTTCCGTATAGATTTTTTTATAAGAAAAAATATATACGAAGAAACATTGAACCGTATCTTGGAAGAATTATTAAATTTTTAATTAAAAGTTATGAGAAAAAAGTTGCTGAACTAAAATCAATTGAGAACGAAATTGAAGAATTAAAAAAGGAGGTTCAAAATGATTGAATTAATACTGTTTTTCACTGGAACTCTTTTTGGATTTTTTATCGGATATTTTTTTAGATTTTTAAAGAAAAAAAGAATTATCCTTTTAATTTATAATGATGATGTTGACATTCAGCAAATAATTAAAAAAATAAAGGGAGAATAAAAATGAGAGCAATAGTAATAAGGGATTACGAAACTGAAATTCCTTATAGCGATTTTGAGCAAACAATTAGTTATATCATTAATTCGTCCTACTCGAAAGACGATATTGCAAAATTAGTAAAAAAAGTTTTTGACACGCTGTTAAGCACACAATTTGAGAATTTAGTTATTGATGTATATAATGAGAGATTGCGTGATTACGTTCTATTTTACGTAGGTTTATTTCTTTTCGTTTGTCCCTCAACATCAATTTACATTATTTCAACCGATTTTAGAAGAGAACAAACAAAAATATGGGGGTTGGAATGAAAGCGGTGGTAATTAAAAATTATGAAAGCGAGGGAACCGAGGTTCCCAAGATAGGGCATAGTTTTGAGCAATCAATTGGACTTATAGTTAGAGAAAACGATGATGAAAGTAGAATGTTTTTGATTTCCGATGATGCTGTTAAAACTTGTTATTCAAATTCAATTTATAATCTTATCATTGATATTAAAAACAATGAAAACTTAAAAGCAAAGGTTTTGTTTTATGTTGGTTTAAATTTAATTTTTTTTCCAGTATTAAATGTGTATTTGGTTGAGAACGGAAAAATAACAAAATTATGGAGGTTATAATGATAATTGGAATTGATATAAACATAGGATTATTAAGAAAAATTGAAGATTATTGTTCAAAGCGTGAAATTTCTCTTTGTGAGTTTTTTGAACTTGCGTCAGAAAAATTCTTTAATGAAATTGAAAACAAACTATTGGAGGGTAAAATGAAGTTATTAATTAACTTATCAAATCACAATTCACAAAGTTGGAGCGAAAAACAAAAGTCTGGGTGGGACAAAATTATTGATGTTCAATTTCCCACCATTGACCCAAATGTGTCAATTAATGATGTCAGCAAAATAGTTCAGGATTACTTTGTTAAAGTTAATGATATTATTTCTAAATTGGATAGTGAATACGATGTTTATCTTAATCTTCAAGGTGAATTCTCTTTTTGTTATTTGTTTTTATTATACTATTATCCTTGCTTTAAATTTGTTATTCCGACCACTGAACGTAAGGTAATTGAAGTTAAGGATGGAGATAAAGTTGTGAAGCAGTCTGTATTTGAATTTGTTCAGTGGCGTGAAATCGTCATTTAAACTAATTTAAAAAACTAAAAAATGGAGGTCAACTATGCCATTCTGGAAACCCAAGGAAGCGGGAGAGAAAGTCTCTGGCGAGTTCAGAGGCTTTTTCCAAACACAGTATTCAATCTGTTTTGGCATCCGCCCCGATGGTTGGGGCGAAAGTGAACTTATCTATGTTCCTCTCAACGCTGTGCTTTTAAGAATTGTAAAAGAAAATTCTGAAAAATTTGAGGTGGGTAAACAAATTGAAATAAGGTATTTAGGTCGTGCGGGTAGAGCGAACATCTTCTCCGTTTATCTGAATGGAGAAGATATTTCAGGGTTGAGAGGATTTACGGAAGTTAAGAAAACTGAACTGTTGAAAGTCATTGACCACTTGCTTGATGTGAGGTCTTTTAAGAGAAGATAATTTTTGATTATGATGGGGGAAGCAATTGCTTCCCCCGTTTTTTATTTAAAAATTAATCGGAACTTATGATGAAAGGCTACATCCTTTATTCGGGACTTCTCCAGAGGTATGAAATTAAAGAAGACATAATTAAGGAAGGTTATAAAAAATATATTTCAAAGTTAAAAACTGAACTTAAAAAGATTGAGAAAAAAATTAAAAAAACAAAGAAAAGGACAGAGGTTAGGAAACTTGAAACTCAAAAAAGAAAAATAAAGAAAAAAATTAAAAAGTTAACAAGTGAATACAAAAAATACTCAATTAAAAAAATAAAAATTGATAACGTTAAAACAGCGATGGAATTTTATAACCTTGTGAGAAAACGGGGGAAAAAATACCTTTTATATTTATCAATTCTATATGCACTCGAATACCATCTTCGCAAAAAACCAAAACCAGTCGGAAGGTGGTATTTGCATCGTGAACACTTTGAGGAATTGGACGAATTCATTTTTAGATATTTTATGTTTCCTGTTTATTTCCAAGCCCCGCCCGAAATTTTAAAATTAAGTTATGAAGAGTTCAATAAATTAACTTTAAGTGAGTATATTTCGTTTCAACAGTTAATTCAAATCATTTATGATATATACATCTTTTTAATCCGTGAAAAGAAGATTAACCCACGAAAGAAAAATCTTGTCCACAAAAAATTATCGTATATAGCAATGGATTGGGATGCGTTTGACGATATTGAGCAAGCACACGAGTTTTATTTATCTTCATACGACGAACTTGGTAAAATTATAAAAAGAAAAGATAAATTTGCGTTCGAATACTTTTTAGAAGGCGTTGGGAGAGGTGAAGTTGAAAAAAAGTATAGAAAGTATATAAATTTTAATTTGAGCGAGTTTGGTAAATCTTATGTTTCCGCCCCTATGATGGAATTTGATATTGGTAAAATCAATGAAATGATTGAGGAGCAAGTTAAATCGTTATATATTTCCAGAACGACAACAAAGGTTTACATCCTTCCGATTTATATATCATTTCAATTTCTTGAAGAAAAATAAAGTTGAAAACGTATGGGACTTAACAAAATTCAAGGCAGAAAAATTAATAAGGAACGAATTTGGGTTGGGGACATTGAAGCGAAAAATTGGAACGAGGAATTTGTTATGGGAGGTTTTTACGATGGACAAGAGTATTACATTTTTGATAGCCTTGAAGATATGTTTAATTTCATTTTATCAAAAGCAAAATATAATCCGATTGTTTATTTTCACAATTTCTCTTATGATTTTTCATTTATTTTTGAAAAAGTAATTGAAAAAAATTTAAAGTGGACACTTATAAGGAATAATTCGCTTATTTATCAATTAAGAATTTTTTTAGGTAAAAATTCAATCTATTTTAGAGATAGTTATGTTCTTTTAAAGAGGGGGCTTGACGAACTTGGGGAAAAGTTTTTGGGGAGAGGTAAAATCGAATTTGATTATCAAAAGGACATTGAGGACTTAAATAAAACAGAAATTTATTTAAAAAACGATTTAAAAATTTTGTATGATGTTTTAATTAAATTTTTTGAGCAAATTGATTACTTAAATGTTATAAGTGCTTCAAGTTTATCGCTTGTGAGTTTTAGAAGAAAACTTGAAAAAAGCATTCCATACAAGATTACAAAAAACCTCGATGAGTATGGACGTAAGTTTTATTGTGGTGGAAGAAATGAAATTTTTAAGTTTTATGGTCAAAATTTAATAGGATATGATGTTAATTCAATGTATCCTTATGTTATGAGCAAATATGAATTTCCTTTTGGGGATGTTAAGTTTACTTATCGTGCAAGTGCAAACAAGTTAGGTTTTTATAAAGTCAATATATTATCAAAAACGGATGATTATATTCCTTTTTTATATCTTAAACTTAACAAGTTGTTTTTCATTAATTCAGATGTTCAAAATTATATATTCTATCTTAATTCTTATGAACTCGATGTTTTGGATGAGTTAAAAATTAGGTATAAAATTTTAGAAGGCATTGAATTTGAGGAAAAAGATTTTATCTTTAAAGATTTCATAAATGAACTTTATGAGCAAAGGAAAAAAGCAAAAGATGAGAACAATGCGGTTATGGACTATATCTTAAAGATAATTATGAATTCTCTATATGGAAAGTTTGGTCAAAAGAGGGAAAGGAAAAATTATTTTTCAGAAAGTTCAGTTTCAATCAAAGAAATTATCGATAATAATTTTAAAGGAAAAAATATAGAGGTTGAATATATCAATTATGGAATTTTTGAAGTGAGAGAAGAGATTGCTGGTGCAGATTATTTAAACGTCTTTTTCAGTGCAATGATTACATCGCTTGCAAGAATTGAACTTTTTAAATTGCTTAAAAAGTATGAGAGCAATGTTTATTATTGTGATACAGATAGTTTATATCTTGACTGTGAAATCGACAAAAGTTTAATCGGGAACGATATGGGCAAGTTAAAAATCGAAAAAAAGTTGGACGAGGTTATCTTTTTATTACCAAAGTTATATGTTTTCAAAATTGGGGGCAAAGATGGTTCAGTTGCAAAAGGATTTAAAAGATTAATTCAGTTTAATGAAGTAAAAGATTATATTGATAACGGAATTGAGGTAAAAGACGAATTTGTTAAGCCAGCAAGTTTTATTGAACTTATCAAGGACTATAAATACATTGAAAAAAAGTTTTCAATTTCAAGAGGTATTAAAAGGGTTATCAAATCAATTAAATCAAGTTATGATAAACGTAAAATAGTTGATAATTTCAATACAATTCCTTATTTTTTAAGTGAAATAATTAAAAAAGAAAAAAACTAATTGCTATGGTCAAAATAATATCTAAAAACAGCGAAGTTCTAATTAGAGATGATGCAGTTATAATTGACAAAACTAAAAATAAGGCAATAATTTTGTTCGGAATTTATCAAGTTGAAATATCTTATACTTCATACGTTCAAGATGCTGACATATTTGTTTTTGAGACAAGCGAACTTGCGTTTAATTTGTCAACTGTTTTAATTCCTATATTTCAAGTGGAGGGACAAAAAAGGCTTGTTCAGGTATGAACAAATTGCAAATTAATGGAATATATTTAAAGATTATTTTTTACATTAAGGGAGTAAATCTTGTTTGCGAAATTAGATGCAAGCCCCATTTAATAAAAGATAACACAAAATTTGAAATAACAGAGGACGGGATGATTTTAATCGAAAAATTCGAATATCCCTTGCTCAATTTGATAAATTTGATAAAATGAAGTATAGAAAAAAATATAAATACACTCATTTACATATCATCATTCCGCCAGAGATGGGTGCACGATTAAAAGAGATTAGTAAAATTTTAAAGATTTCGATTAGTTCGTTTGTAAGAGCAAAATTGAGCGAGGCGATAGAAAAATTTTTTGAACAAAAATCTGAAAAAAGTATTGACAATTAGATTTAATTTTTTTATTTTATAAGTGTAAAAAACAAAAATTTGCTTTTACAATGAACGAAAAATGGCAAACAATTATTCAAATTGCGACAGAGGCATCAAAACCTTTTCTTGAAAGGGATAATTATTTAGCAAGTTCAAAGTATCGTGAGACTATTTCACCGCTTGTTAAAAAAATGAGAGAAAATGTTGTTTTAATTGGGGACAAAGAAAAAGCAAATGAATTACTTGCTAAAATTGATAGGCTTTATAATTTGCTTTGGGAACAAATGCCAGAGTGTCATCCACCTACCGAAAGTTGTAATAGTGAACATAGAAATTGGAGAACCGAGGTTGAAGTTAGACTTTATGAATTAATAAACGAGTTTAAAAAATATGGAATTGATTTTGAACCAGTTGTAAAAAGTGGAGCACCAGCACCAGAACCTATTAAGTTAACAGAGGAAAACATTTTAAAAATTGGGTTTATTGCTGTTGTAGTATTTATAATAATTTCATTACTACGAAGATGATAGTTCCAAACATTAGTAAATTAACTGTAAAAGATTTAAAAGATGTCTCGGAAACAATTTCAGAAATGAAGAGACTTGCAATACAATATAAAGATGATGTAAAACATTTAGCAAAAATGAACTTACTTCAATTTTACCATTTTTTAAAATATAAGGTTCCGTATAGAAAAGACCCCGATAACGTTGAACTTGTTCAAAGACCAGCGATAACTTTAATAAAGGGCGGAGATTGCGATGATAAGGTTGTAGTTGCACTTGCATATTTCATTTTAAATGGAATTAAATATCGCATTGCGATAGCGGATTACGGAAGAGGATTTGAACATACTTATGCTGAAATTTATTTGCCAAATCGTGGATGGGTTGCTTTTGACACAAGTTGTATGGTTTGTGATTTTGGTGCGGAAAAAAGTTTTAAAAATAAAAAAGTTTATTATTGATATGCTATCATATTTATATGTTGAAAACCCGATTATAGTTAGATATGATGAGAAAAGCAACAAACTTATTTCTGAACCAGTAAAAGTTGACAAATTAATTCCGACGATTAAAAAGGAAACAGCAACAGTTGAACCCAAGGTTGCTGGTATTGAATTAAAGTATATTCTTTATTTTTTTATACTACTTTTGATATTAAAATTATTTAAGGTGATATGATTACACAAAATCCAAAACTTGCAATACTTGAAAGTTTTTTATCACAAGATATAAAAGGTTCAGTTGAAATTCCAGAAAGGCAAATTCAAATTGCTGGATTAACATTTCAAGATTTATTAAAAGTTTCGTTTATTATTTTAGTTGGTTATTTAATAATTAATTTATTAATTGGAAAAAAATGATTTTGTCCGTTTTAACAACGTTATCATACGACATAAATTATGTCGTTTTAAGAATTTTTAAAGAATTTAAAGAAAAATATGAGTTAAAAATTCCATTAGAGGAAGTTCGTAAAAAAATAGAAATTGTGATAAGCGAATACATTAATGGATATGTTAATTACAAATTTGAAAGATATGATAGATTAAGCGATGGAAAAAATTATAAAAAAGTCATAGATTATTTATCAAAAAAGACAGGGTTTACACCATATTTTATTCAAACGGTTTTAGATGAACTTGAAAGTTTAGCAAAAGAAAGTATAACAGCACAAAAAGTATTAACTTATCCGAGGGAACCAAAGGAAATTGAAAAAATAAAGGAAATTCAGGAAGCACAAAAAGCAGGAATTTTCCCATTGACTTTTCCGAAACCGTTAATTGATATTAATGTTGAGGATATTAAAAAGGTTTTAATTTTTGTTATCATTATTCTTATGTTAATTTATTTTGCACCAGCAATTTCAAACATAGTTTCAAGATTGACGACAAAATGAAAAGAAAAATTGATTACATCTTGGATTTAGTTATAATTGCACTTCTTTTATTGTTAATACTTAAACTTTTACCACTCAAACAACTTGAAAGGCTTGATAAGATAAATACAGCACTTGAAAACTATTTTAAACAAATTGGTATATTAAGGTAATATGCAGGAGCCATTATTTGAACATTTTTATGAATATCTTTATGATATTAATAAAAAATTAAGGTTAAAAAATTTAAAAATTGAAGCGATATATAGAACAGATGACGATTGTATGTTAAGATTAAAAGAGAATGGCGAAATTTTACATTGGGTCGCAGGAATAGATTATTTTAGGATGATAAAAATTTTAAAAATAATAAGGGAGATAGTAAGTTAAAATATGAAGAAAAAATATAAAAAAGAGCACATAGAAGACCCAGAAAAATTTGACCCAAGAAGTTTCAGATATATAGTGCGTGGAAAGCATAAAATTTTAATAGGTTGTCCAAAGGGATATTGGGATGATAAAAATAAGAGATGTCGTGTCGGGACAAGAGCGGTTTCTATTTTGCATCCTATCGGCGAAAACCCAAAGGATGATATTGAACTTGGAATTGAGAAATATAAAGAGTTTAATTTTAAGGAACCAGAAAAGGTAATTGAAATTGATATTCCTTATTTAAAAGAAAACGTTATTTTAGTTCATTTAGGTAAATGTGATAGCATTGCTTATATTTCAGATAAGGAAGGAAAAAAGATAACCTACGAACACGAATTTGGTGAAGAGAGCGGTGAAAAACCTGAACTTTACACAACACCAAAAGGAGATATATTAATCATTTATGGCGGAAATTTCAAAGTAAAGGATTGGATTTATGACTGAAAAGAGATTAAAATTTGAGGCACCGTCAAAGGACGAAGTTGTTAACCTTTTATCTTATTATTTTAATTTGATTAAAAAGGAAAAATATGTTGACATAAAAGGTTTTTTAACTTTTAAAAAATTTTTAGAAAGACACGAGATTGAAAAATTAAAATATGCGTCCGTAATTGATATTTTTGTCGGTTTCGCAAGTGCTAAAATTTTAGTTTCAAAATTAAGTTATGGCGATGAAAAGTATTATTTAATTTTCATTATTTATTATAATGAAAAAATTGAAGCAAAAACTTTTTTTGTTGATGCAAATGAACTTGGAAAATTTTTAGAAATTTTTGGCGGTGTAAAGATAAATCCAAATATAAAATTTTATCCTCCAACTGAAAAAGAGGCTGTTGAAGTTGTTTCAATTTTTTTGACTATGTTTGAGGATAAGCCAAAAAGAATTTGGGAAAGAGCAAAACTTTTTTATGAAGTAAGAGATAAAGTTAAAAAATATAAAGGCGAATATGTCGGTTTTGCTTATGCACTTTACGAAACAAGAAGGTATAGCAGAACGGTTTATTTTGTTTCAAAACTTGAATTTAATGGTCAAAAATTTTATATCTTTGCAATTATTAATAAAGGAATGTATGAATTTAGTTATTTTGATGTTATAGGGGAAAAAGGCGTTGACCATTTTTATAGAGAGTTAGGTTTTTCAAGAGATACAATCGCAGATTTGGAACTTGATTTTTGGTAAAATAAAACTAAATTAATTAATGAAAGGATATAGAAAACTAATTTTAGCAATTTCAGTAGTTGTCCTCGGAATTATTTTGATATTGATTAATAAATTTACATCGGAAGTTTCGGAATTTTTGAAATGGATTTACGCTCTTTTTGCTGGCTCAAACATTTTAGAACATACAATTGAAAGATATGAAAGGCGTAAAAAAGATATTGAGAATACTATTAATCGTAGCAGTCCTGATGACGTCAAAAGAAAACTTGAAAACGCAATCAAAGATAACCGTTGACGATAGTTTAACTGTTTATGTAATTGAAAAACCTGTTTTAATTGAGCCCAAGTTTCGTGTTTTTATTTTATCTGAATATGGTGCAAAAAGGCTTGCAGAGTATTACATAAAATATCTTGAATGCGATAGCACAATTAAATATATTTATAGACAAAGAATTTTGGGAGATAAAATTAAAAACTATATTATAGTTGCTCAATCATCCGCAATTTTAATTCTTATTTTAGCATTTTTATTCAAATAAAAATTTTTGTTCAAAAATCTAAATGAAACTATTGACAAATAAACAAAAATATGTTATATTATGAATGAACTGGTAAACATAATAAGAGACTTAAACACAATCGGTTATTTTTTTAATAGTCTTGGATTTGTAGTATTTATCATCATTTACTTTAAAATTGATTACAAAATAAAAATGATATTAATGAAGATTGAACAAATTGAGGAAATGCTTGAGGTTAGGATTTCCGATGTAAAAAAAGAACAAGAGATTATGGAAAGAAAATTCAGTTTACAAATTCAAAAAATTTTAACTGATTTATCAAATTTAAAAACAAAATAAGTAAACTAAAATGGCATTAGTAATTAATCCAAGAAGAAGAGCAAAAAGGGCAAGAAAGGCAAGAAGAGCAAGAAGAGCAAGAAGAACGGTTGCAAGACCAAGAGTTAGGGCAACAAGAGAAAGAAGGGCTTATACAGGGAGGACAGCAAGACCGTTGCTTGTAAAAGACCCGAGAACTGGTATTTATAAGAGAACTGAAAGAAGCAAAAAGTTATATCCAGACGTGAGGATTGCAAATCCGAGAAGACGAAGAAAGAAAAATCCTGATGTTCTCGGAGGAATTATGAGTTCTGTTATGAGTGGTCTTTATGGTGTTGCTGGAATTGCTGGTGTTAATTTGATTACGAACCTTGCTGGTAAATTTGTTCCATTTTTAGAAAACAAATATGTAAAATCCGCTGTTAAAGTTGTCGCAGGTGTTGCAGTTCCAGAACTCTTTGCAAGACAACTTGGTAGGGATAATGTAAGAACTATTCAAACCGTTGTGGTTGCTTATGTTTTGTATGATTTGATAACCTCAATGTTGCCCGAAGGAATTAAGACTTATGTTTCGGCACTTGAATTGCCTGAAACCCAATACGAATGGAGGGCATTGCCTACTGTAAGCAGTTTGAATTCGATTTATCCAGAAGGTTCAGCGGTTCCAGAGGTTCAATATCAACTTAATTAAAAATAAAAATTTAAGTAAGTGCTATGCCGACATCATACTTAACAGACATTTTAAGCGTTGTCGACCATACTATATATTCAATTAAAACAATCCCGACCCCGACAAATCAAGATATTGTGTTCTTTGACGAAACCGAGGCAAGCGTCGGAAAACACAAATCAAATTTGACGCTTGCAAATCAATTATCAAAGAACTGGAAAAAATTTGACGTTTATGGAATAGGGATTAAATTTTTTGATTTAGTTTCCGCTGAAAGCCTTGTTCAATTTTTCAGAGATAGTTTTTACTCGTTTAAAATTTCCGATACAGAGTTAAAATGGGGTCATTTAAGTGAATTTTTTAATTCGAATGCTTTTGTTTACTATGAGCAAACTTCAACTGAAGGAACACTATCGACAAGAATTCAAGATTTGTATTCAAGTGGTAAAGGAAGCGGTTTTTATCACGGATTTATTTCTGGTCTTGAATTGAGCATTACGTCTGGAGTTCACTTTGTTTTTACGATTAGTTGTAAATCAAGTATTGCTGAACTTCAAGGTAAAAGCATAGGTGTATTTTTAAAAGGTAAACTTGAAAGATATATAACAGGTTAAAATTAAAAACTAAATGAAAAATCTAAAATGGCAGAATTAGTAGGCGTCGTATCAAGGCTTGACATAACCCTTTATGATTTAGTTCAACTATCAAGCACTAACACAGCAGGAACTTATTCATTTTTCACTAAAAATTTTGCAACGTCGGGAAAAGAAAGGACATCGCTCCCACAGGCTAATTTAATTCCAGAGAATTGGAAATCCTTTACTGTTAATTCTATCGGATTTAAAGTCCTCGGTGTCGTAAAAGTTGAAGATTTACTTGATTTCATTGAGAATTCGTATTATCAATTTAAAGTTGCAGATTACGAAATTAAGCAAGGTCATATTTCAGAATTTTTCAAAGAGACGCTGTTTGCATCAAAAGTTCCGTCCGCAACCGCAGATGTTTATGAGATTGGAACGTTTGCATCAACAGATGAATACCAAAATCTTTACATTTCATTGATGAAGCCAATTGTGTTAGAACCGATGATTAATTTTAGTTTCACTGTTTCGGTTAACGCTGATGTTGCGGGAATGAGAGGTGTTTGGGTTGGAGTTTACTTTAAGGGAGTGCTTGATAGAAGTATTACAGGTTAAAAATAAAATTAACATATGTTATGCAACCAAAACTTCTTGTTTGTAATGTAAATGCTGAACTAAATGTTAGAAAAGTTCAAGTATTTCCATTTAATTTAGATTATGATGTTTCAGTAGAAAACATAACGTTTGCAGGTTATTCAACAGGAGACCACAAAATTAATATAGCCTTAATAGGTTCCGCAACTTGGCTTGCAAACGATTTGTTTTTGATTAATTCTGTTTTTTGGGGAATTTTACCGTTTAATTTGAAAAAGCCATTAATAATTCCGAAAAGAAGTGGAATTCAAGTTGATATTTTAGGAAATGCATCCGAAACATTCCAAATTATTTTACACGGATATATTTTATGAGGATGTTAGTTTACAATTTTGGAGTAAATGAAGTTAAACCAAACATTGAAATTTTAAAAGTTCAGAAAATAGATTTTAATGGATATTTAACTGGATTTTGGGGAAATTTTAACTTAATGCTTGCAAGTGGAGTATTTTACCCGCCCGATTACTTTGCGATTAACATAATAGTTAAAAATGAAAAAATTTTTACAAATAGTTATAGGATTGATATTAGAACTTTGGATTTATGGGTTAACGAAATAAAACTTTATAAAAAAAGGGTAAATTTGGGCGATGATATTTCTGTTTCAGTAAGTTCAACTCAATTTTTACCTTTTGACTTACAAATAATTTTAAATTTAGAATATGAAGTATGAATTTCAACTAAATATAGACGAAAAACTCAAAACTCAAATTGATGGAAGAGTTGGATTAAATGTTTATAAATTAAGTTCATCAAAATCGTATCCTCTATTTTTTGCTGGTCAAGCAACAAGTGATTACGCAGATAACACATTTAAACTTCCGTATCCTTGTAGAAATTTAATTTTAACATATGATAGTTCAGCGACGCCAGATAAACTTTATTTTTCTTTTGACGGGAGTATTGATAACGGATATATATTGCAAGGCGAGGCAATAGAACTTAATGATTTAATTGAATTTAGCACTATTTATATTAAAGGTGCCACACAATTAATTGATTTTAGATTATGGGTTTGGTAGTTCAAAATAAACCGCAAACTCTTGGAGGAATTACAGGAGCGATTGCAATAATCGGTCAAGTTGCGACAGCACTTGCTCCACTTGTAAAGTTTTTGCCAGCGGGCGAGGCAATTTCAAGGTCTGGACAAGTCGCAGGTCAACTTCAACAGATTGCGTCAGCAATTACAAAAGATACAGCACTTATGCAAGCACTTACACATACAATACAAAGGGAGTATTCACAAGCACCTGAATTTTTTGATAGTTGGATTGGAGATAAATTATCAAAAATTGGATTTAATCCTGTCAAAATTGCTAATAAGATAATTGAAAATAGACCTAAATGTATCGCCTACTTGTCAAAAGACTGTGCAAACGAACATTTAAGTTGGATTAACGTTGCATATTCGTTTATAGATTACATTAATGTCAAAACAAGTGAAATGGGCAAGGTAATTGAAAACTTACAAAATAAAGGTATTAATTTTGATGCTTTGCCTGAACAGGAAAAAGTATCATATTTATATCACGGAGTTAAGGACAAGGGAATTCAAAAGGCTGGGTTTGCATTAGACCAAAATACAATGACGATAATTTTAATTGGTGCAATAATTTTATTAGCAATGAAAAAATAAGTTGAAAAATGGCACTTATAACAACGTATTCAAAATACTATTCAATTGTAAAAAATAAAGTTGATAAGTATTACAGTAGACTTAAAGATGAATTAAAGAAAAAGTATTCAAGAGAAGATTTAATAAGGACAATAATTGCGATAATTGAGAAGGAAAGCAGAGGAAACCCAAATGCAATCGGTGATGATTATTGCTCCTATGGATTAATGCAACTTAATTATTGTGCTGGAACTCCACAAATGTATTATAATATAAAACAACCAGAGGAATTATTTAACCCAGATTTAAATATAGATATTGGAACTCAACACTTAATTTATTTGCTAAACAAAACAAACGATTTGGAAAAAGCACTTGTCGCATATAACGCAGGACTTGGAAGGCTCGGAACCTCGGTTGAGAAAAAAGTTAGGAAAACTTATGTTGCTGATATTTTAAATTATATTAAAATTATCACTGAAAAAGCGGTTGAATTTGCAAGCGTGCTTGGAAAAAAAAAGAATTTTGGTTAATTTTATTAGGAATAGTTTTAATGATGTTAATAACAAAAAAGAAATAGAAATATGGCAGTCTTAAGGACATTAGCGGGACTTGATTGGTTTGAGTGGCAAATAGATACAAAATGTGCACAAGATAGCATAAATTGGATGGCATCTGATAACAAATTTCCTGAAAACGCTGGGCGTGATATATTTTGGTGCTTTTACGAAACAAATTTTGTTAAAGACGCTTATGCTGAATTGAAAAAGATGTTTTGGTCAAAAGTTTTAATGTGGGAAAAAGAAGAAAACAGCGGATACTGGCGTGCACTTAAGGGAGATAATGTTTTAAATAAACTATGGAGTGAAATGCCACCAAATTTTGATGGGATTTTTAAACATTTATGGAACATAAAACCAAATTGCAAGAAAAGGGCAGACAAAGATAGAGGATGTAGAGATTGGTATTTAACAGGATTAAAAAATTTTCAGGAAATTTTTATTAAAAGATACACTCAACTTGAAACGTTAAATAATTATTTAAAAACAAAATACTCAATTGCTTTTGAGGATATAAAAGATGATAAATTACTTGAAAAAATAATAAGAGAATTTTTATATAGAAATAAATTGCCCGATTTATCGCAATATCTTCAACCTCCAACTTCACCACAAGCACCTACACAACCACAAGCACCTATTCAACAATCACCAGTTCAATTTTTACCACCAGAAAAACCAAAACCTCCAGAGCAACAAGCACCTACTTTGCCTCCACCGCCAGAGGTTCCTGAACCAAAACTTGCTGGGTTTAATCCGATTATACTTATCGCATTAGGAGTTGGTGCATTTATGTTATTAAAAAATAAAAAACAATGAAAAATGATAATTCTAAATGGATATTTAGGAAATAAAGAAATTGAGGATGAAGTTGAAAAAAAGATTGTAAAAAAACCGCCTGTTAAGTTTTTAAGACCACCAAAAGGTATTATAAAAGAATTTGAGGAAATTGAAAAGGAAAAAGAAGAGATTAAAAAAGCAATTCAAGAAATTAAACCTACTCCATTAACTCCAAGCACTGACTTAATTCAAAAATCAGAACCAACGGAAGAATTACCAAAGATGCCTGTTTCACAACCAGAACAACCGCAGGCATCTACAACGAAAGAAGTTTTAAAGGCTGGAATTCAATAAGATCTTATTTATATTGGTTTAGTTATGCTTGCATTATTTTTGTTTTCAAAAATTAAATAATATAAACTATGCCGAGGAAAAAGAAAACAATAATTGAGGAACAAATTCCAGACGAGGAAATAGTTGAGGAAAAAGAACAAGTAGAAGAAGAGGAAAGCGAGATAACGCCATCGGAACAAGTTTCTGAATTTATAGATTTTTTAAATGAAGCACAAGATAAAAACTTTAAGTTAAAAATTTTTAAAAGAGTAAGAAATAAAACATATTTCGTTGATGAAATTGAACAGCCAGACCATTTACCAAGTGAAGCGGAGATAAGAGACCAATATGGAACAGGTGCATTTCAATTGATGTTGATTTATAAAAAAGATGGCAAATATAGTGCAAAATCTGTTTACTATAACATTTACGACCCAAACGAGGAATTCAAGTTTAGTCAACCACCAAAAGAAAATGAAGAAGAGGACGTTGAATATGTTGAGGAAGGAAGCGATTTAAATTCATTGCTTGCACTTATGATAGAAAGAGATAAGGAATTTGCAAGAATGCAAATGCAAGCACTTCAACAACATTATACATCTATGATGGAACTTATGATGACACAGCAAAATCAAATGCTTCAAACGCTTGCGACGATAATGAGTGCAAGACAAAATTCAGATTACGCTGGGCTTGCTGATTTAATTCAAACTATCGCTGAAATAAGTGGAGTTGCACCTCAAAGAAATGGATTGTCTGAAATTTTGGGTCAGGTTTTGCCATTGCTAATACCTTTACTTCAAGGAAAGGGAGGTGAAAACGTTGAACTGATTAAAAAACTCCAAGAGTTGCAAAAACAAACGCAGGGTGAAAAATGAAAAAGTATTATAAGGTAAAAAAAGTAAATCCAGAACTTGAGGGAGAAAAGTATAGAAATGTTCTAAAAAAGATTTACAGGGCTGGAATTAAGTTTTCAACAGAAGTTGCATACAGTAAAGAAGAAATAATTAAAGATTTAGAGTATCTTGCAGAAAGACGAAGGTTTGAAAGTCCATATGAACTTGTCGATTATTATACTTACGATATTGAAACAGGTGTTGCAGATGAAGTTTATTTTAATGAACTTGTTGAAAGATATGCAGATGAACTTGGAATTGAAATAATGTCTGATGATTATATTGAATTTTTATCTGATGCGATTAGTGAGTTTACGTATGGTATTTTAAAAGGATTTGAAATACACTATGGAGTTGATATTGTTAAAGAAGCGAAAAAAATTTTTAAAAAATATAGATATTAAAAATGCCAAGAGAAGTTGACAGGATTGAACTTGACGATGCAACAATTATAATTGAAGATATTATATACCATAGAGGAATAATCCCGCTACCACAAGGATATATTGATATTGACTTTTCAAAGTTTGATTTTGACGAATATACAGCAGAGATATGGGACTATTACTTTGAAAGCGATTATCCACGTTTTGCATTTACTTATACCGAATACTTATATCCCTACTCACCACCGCTCGGATTTCACCTTGAAGTCGAATACTTTGAATATAAATTTAATGAAGAGGATGTAAAAAGACTTTTTGGAAGAATATCAAAAAAGAAAATAAATGAACTTAAAGAGAAATTTGAAAAATTGGTTGACGAAGTAAACGCTGTTATCGGAAAGTGCGAAGATGTTTTATATGAATATCAAGAACAATTACAGCAAGAGGTTTATGATGCAATGCAACTTGAAGAAGATGAACCTGAAGATGAACCCGAAGATGAAATAGATTATGATGAGGAATAAAAACTAATTTCATTGCAAAAATGAGAGTAATAAACTATAAAAAAGTTTCAGAGGAAACGATAATAAATAAAATTCTGAACACCGCTTATATCAAAGGAAATAAACTTGGAAGAAGCGGTGTAATAGTTTATAACAAAAATGAACTAAAAGAACAACTCGATAAAATTTACGACGTTGACGATAATTATACATCGCTTTTTGAAAAATGGATTAAATATATTCAAAACGATGATTACTTTTTAGACGAATTTGAAATTATAATTGACGAACTGAATAAACTTTACGACCCTTACGATGAAGAAGAATTTGAAGATTATAAAAAGATTTACGATAAAGCGTTCAATAATTTTGTAAAAGGTATGCTTGATGGAATTAAATCAAGTTTTAGACTTGACGTTAAAAAAGTAATTCGTGAATATGTGAGACAATGAACAAGGAAAAATTTTTAGCATACATACTTGCGATTGAATTTCCACTTCATACGCACGCAACGTTTAATCCGTCGATTTTTACGACAGAATACTTTACAAAAGATGAACAAGGCGTAAAATCATTAAAAAAAGGTTTAAATATATCATTTGTTTTAAATTTATTATTTAGTCTCGGAATGTTAAGTTTTGATAAATCGGCGGGGATAATAAGTTTCATAGTTTCTGGTGGAACTTATGTTTATTTTAATAAAATAATTGAGAATAAATTAAAAGAACTTAAAACGTAATGGGGCTTTCTAAAAAAGTATCGGTAGAACCTACTTTTAAACCAAAATATGTATATCAAATTGCTGAAAATTTTACTGACGGTATTTTAGTGTCTGGAACTGATATAACGTCTGTAATTTCAATAAATAGCAATATCCAAATTAATCTATATCTTGGAAACTATTCGGCGGGTTTTACAAGTCCTACTACACCTATGTCTAAATACATAAAGGGTTATTCGTATGGAAATATAAAAACTGGTGCTCCGACAATTCTTAAACTTAATAATGTTTTATTTAGTGGAACTTGGATTTTTCAAGATTTATATATTACAAATACAAAATTTATATGTCCTGCTACTGCGACGCTTATATTTATAAATTGCTACATATTTTATGGTGGAACGGAACCTTATGTTTTTGATATGCCAAGCGGTTCAAATTTAATTTTAATAAATTCAACAGTTGACTTTAATAATCAAACTATTCCAAAATCAAAAATTGCAAATGCGACAATTGTTAACAGTTCCCTCCAAAACATCGTTTTTTCACAAAATAACGGTTCAATGTTAATTGAGGATGGAAGTTTTGCTTCGTTTTCAGATGATAATTTAACTCTTAACAATTATAATATAACAATTGTAAATAGTTCAATAAACGGATTTAAACATAGTGGAATAATAAATTTAAATGCGAGAAATAGCAATCTTGGAAAAACAGATTTAAAATCAAACGGTCAACTTGGAATAATTGGAGATATATCAAACTGTGAAATTGATAGCATTACTATTACAGCACAAACAAGCGGAACATTAAGAATTAGAAATTCTGTAATAAACAAAACTATGTCATCGGATTTAATTGGAGCAATTTCATTTAAGGACACAACTATGAATGTTTTAATTTCAAACACGACAATAATAAATAATTTATCAAATGAATATATAGCACATTTAAACAATTCGAATATAAATTTTTCAATAACAAAATCATCGTTTTTATCAAAATATAGAAGATTTTTAAAAGAAATTGGAGGGACAAATTCAATAAGAACTGTGTCCTGTGGAGGAAATATAGCACCTAACGATGATGGTTTTAACGTTGGTGAAATAACTGATACAAATTATCAATATAATTTATTTGATTTTTAAAATGGGGATTTCTGCAAAATCAAAAATAACGCCGTTCAATCCAAAAGGTTTATATCAAGTTTCAGAAAATTTTAGCGATGGTATTTACGCAAGCAAAGATGAATTTGTTAATTTATTAAGAGATTTAAATGTTCATTATATAAATTTGTATAAAGATTTTTATTATGCTTCACTAAATTATAATGAACCATTACAAAGCAAGCACATAAAAGGGATTTATAATTCTGGAAGATTAGGAGATTTAGGTTCAAATTTCACAAAAATTCAAATTTACGGAAACCCTCTTTTATATGGGACTTGGATATTTGAAAATGTGATGATTTATGGTTCAATTTTAAGACTTGCAACAGGAGCAAAATTAATTTTAATAAATTCAGATGTTTATTTTTCCTCAAATGTAAGTGCACAACCTATAAATGCTGAAAATGGTGAACTAATTTTAATTAATTCAAGAATAAGATATGCCCCAATAGGTAGTGCTGTAATTCAAACTTATATAGGAGAAAATTTGGTTTGCGTCAATTCAGATTGTCCCGCTGTATATGTAAGAAAACAAATAGGTTCAATAACAGCAATAAATTCAAATTTAGCAATTGATAATACTTATGATGCAACGGATTACTCAATTAATTTAAAAAATTCTTCAATTTACGGGCTTTTAAAAGGAAACTATAAAGTTGATATTTCAAATTCTTATGTTTTTGTAAGCGAAGGAAGAGCACTCGGAAATATAAGTGGAAAAATAAAAAACTCTTATATAAAATTTAATTTGCTTTTTCACTCAAATTCTACAAATGTTAATCTTTTTATAATTAACTCAACAATTGAAAGATTAACAGAGGGAACTTGGAATGGATTGATAAATTTTAGTTCAATTCCGACAAGTGCAAATATAAAAGTCTATGTTATAAATTCAAAAATAATAAATAGATACACAACGAATTCGTTGCGACAAAAAATTTTAAGTCTTGGAAGTTCAAACAATGTAAAAGTTTACTTTTTAAATTGCACTTTTTTATCAAATAGTGAGAGATTTAACAGGTTTGATAGTATCGGGACAAATAATAAAATAACAACTATAAATTGTGCTGGAAATAAAAACCCCGCTCTTGATACTGGTTGGAACATTGGGGAAATTGAAGACGTCGGTTTTAACTTTGACCCAAATTTAGTTTTTTAAAAAATTGATAAAGT
>FWWL01005121.1_pt1 | contig 20964 bp, 14 predicted proteins | sample 2228331 | NCBI WGS metagenome assembly FWWL01 (sample SAMEA103939775, study PRJEB20133) | metagenome | reverse complement strand
CTAACCGCTCCCACGGCATCTCGGAGGGCGAGAACACGACGTTGCATCTGTACCGGACGATGCTCGCCTTCTGGCTCAAGAACCTTTAAAACCGGGGACATCCTACAGTGTCCCCTTTTTAGCTGCCGGACTCGGGCTTTTTCCCCATATAGCCGGCGCGGAAAAACCGGGGACACCTTACAGTGTCCCCGATGGGAGGATGGCTATGCGCAAAAAATCACTACACTTTAGGCAGTTTTTGCCGGCGAAGATAATTTTTTCGGCGGTATTGATTCTAATTTTCATTTTTATCTTTACCGGCTGTCGCTCGTCCAGACCTATCAATTCAGTCAATCAGGAATCAGCCGCCATAGACCCGACTGCGACTCTCTGGTACCGCCATCCGGCCGACAAATGGGAAAATGCCCTTCCGGTCGGGAACGGCCGGCTGGGAGCGATGGTTTTCGGCCGGACCGACGAAGAAAGAATCCAGTTCAACGAAGAAACTTACTGGACCGGCGGGCCTTATTCTCAGACGGTCAAAGGCGGCTACAAATATCTTCCTGAGATCCAGGATCTCGTGTTTCGCGGAGAATATCTTAAGGCTCATAAGCTTTTCGGCCGCTATCTCATGGGCTATCCGGTCGAGCAGCAAAAATACCAGTCGATGGGCGATTTAATCTTAAGGCTGGGGCATGGACCCGAAGTCAAAGACTATCAGCTCCGGCTCGACCTCGACCGGGGAATCGTCACCGTTTCCTATGAGCGCGACGGCGTAAAATACAGGCGCGAAGTTTTCTCCAGCGCAGTTGACGGGGTGATCGTGGTGAGGCTCACCGCCAGCCGGCCGGGAAGCATTTCGCTTGTAGCTAACCTGCGGGGCTGCCGCAACCAGGCTCACTCCAACTACGGCACCGATTATTTCAGGATGGATGGCTACGGAGAAGACGGACTGATTCTCCGCGGGAAATCGGCCGATTATCTCGGCGTGCCGGGCAGGCTGCAATATGAGGCTCGGTTGAAGGCGCGGGTGGAGGGTGGGTCGCTTACAGTTGAGGATACCGACCTGACAATAAAAGGCGCCGATTCAGTCACCCTTTATCTGGCCGCCGCCACCAATTTTGTGAATTATAAGGACGTAAGCGCCGACCCGCATCTCAGGGTTGAGGAAGCGCTGGAAAAAATCATAAACAAACCTTATGAGATAATAAAAGAAGACCACCTCCGTGATCACAGCTCCTATTTCCAGCGCGTGAAGATAAATCTCGGGGCTACTGAAAATTCCTTTCTGCCGACCGATGAAAGGCTCAAGAAGTTCGACGGCCGGAACGACCCGGCGCTGGCCGCTCTGGCCTTTCAGTTCGGACGTTATCTGCTTATTTCCTCGTCGCGTCCGGGAACCCAGCCGGCGAATCTTCAGGGAATCTGGAATCAGTACCAGAACCCGTCCTGGGATTCTAAATACACGACGAACATCAACACCGAGATGAATTACTGGCCGGCGGAGGTGGCTAACTTGGCGGATTGCGCCGAGCCGCTTTTCCGAATGATCCGGGAACTTACCGACCAGGGAGCCGAGGTCGCCCGGGAACATTATGGAGCCCGGGGCTGGGTTTTCCATCAGAATACCGACCTCTGGCGGGTGGCCGCGCCGATGGATGGCCCGCAGTGGGGCACCTTCGCCACCGGCGGAGCCTGGCTCTGCACCCATCTGTGGGAGCATTATCTGTACAGCGGGGATGTTGAGTTTTTACGCGAATACTATCCGGTGATGAAGGGAAGCGTGGAATTTTTCCTGGATTTTTTGAGGGAGCATCCGCAGCACGGCTGGCTGGTGACTAACCCGTCAACCTCTCCGGAAAATTTTCCCGCGCGGCCGGGAAACGATACCTTTTACGATGAGGTCACCGGCTGGATGAGTCCCGGGACGACCATCTGCGCCGGTTCGACCATCGACCTGCAGATTCTGAATGACCTTTTCGGCTACGTGGCTGAGGCTTCGGAAATTCTCGGGGTGGATGAGGATTTCAGGGCGGTGGTGCGTGAGGCCAGAACGAAGCTGGCTCCGATGCAGATTAACAGCCGGGGAGAGCTTCAGGAATGGCTTGAAGACTGGGGACAGAAGGAAAAGAGCCACCGCCACATTTCGCACCTTTACGGGCTGTTCCCGGGAAATCAAATTTCGCTCGACCGGACCCCGGAGCTGGCTGCGGCTGCCAGGGCGGTGCTGGAGCAGAGGGGGCTTGAAGGAAACGGCTGGTCGTCAGCCTGGAAAATGGCCTGCTGGGCCAGGTTGCGCGAGCCGGAGAGGGCAGTTGAGAATTTTCTTTATGCCCTCCGACATTACACCTTTGATAACCTCTTTTCGATCTGCTCGAAAGCGCTCCAGGTGGACGGTTCATTCGGAATGACGGCGGCGGTGGCGGAAATGCTCCTTCAATCGCACGAAAATGAGATTTTTGTGCTGCCGGCTCTGCCGGAGAGCTGGGGGAGCGGAAAAGTTTCCGGGCTCAGGGCCCGGGGCGGTTTCGAGTTGAGTTTGACCTGGGGAGATGAAGCCGGAAAGATGGCGGAAGGAAAAGGAGCTGCGAGTGCGAAAAAAGAGTAGAAAGACAAGAAAAACGTCGTGGTGGTCGAGATAAATTCCCGGCTTGGGAATCCCTGCGCGATAAGGACCCCTTTTCCGGTCGCGGTGAAGGAAGTGAGCCCGGAGGGCAGCCTGGTGCGGAAGGATAAAAGCCGCATTTCTTTTGCCACCGAACCCGGAAAAAGTTATAAATTTATCCTGGTGGAAGAATGAAACAGGGAAAATCTTACGAAGCCCCCGATCCTTATTTTTTAATTTCTTCTTTGCTGATGCCGGCCTGCCTTAGAATTTCAAGTAAAGTGCCTTTTGGTAGATCCTTTTTATGGAAGGGCACAACCACTCTTTTGCCGGTTGTGGGATTGATATACAGGTGGTGGCTTCCCTTAGTTCTATCAAGAACAAAACCTTTTTTTTTAGTAGTGCGATTACATCTTTCGGGGTAAGGGGAGGGAGCTTAGGCATTAGCTTTAATGGTGAGGGTGTATTCTAAAATGCCTTCTTCTGTAGGGATTTCTTCGTTGTGAGCGCGCAAACTTTCGATGTAAAGTTCAATTGCCTCTCTGGCCATTTCAATGGCTTCTTCGATTGTCGCCCCATAAGTTACGCAGCCTGGCAAAGAGGGAACAGTGACTGTATAACCCCCTTCGGGTTCCTTCTTCAAAACAATTTTATATCTCAAAACTTTCATTTTTCTCCTTCTTTATTAAAATGATACTATTTTATGGAAAGAAATCAAGACAGAAAGAGCTCAAAACAGGTGACACCCTAAGGTGTCTGCAGACGCGGGATATGAAACAGGGGACACCCTACGGTGTCCCTTTTTTAGCTGCCGGGCCCGGGTTTTTTCCCCATATAGCCGGCGCGGCAAATTCGGGGACACCTTAATGTGTCCCCCTTAAGGCGTATCCGGCCAGGAGACGCGGTCGATAAGAGATAGGCTAAAAAGAAAAGAAAAATTAATGGTGTGATAGGCAAAAAGCAGGGAATATGGATGTGCAAGATCAAGAACAGAGAAAAAACCTTTGCCCGATTTTGCTTGCCCGGAGACTCTGGAAATATAAAAGATGTCCCTGGCTTAGAAAATTAGGAAATATAGAATGTGTCCCCATTTTTAGGAGGGATGGCGCATGAGGATTGTAGACCGGGAAGAGCTCAGCCGGCTCCTGACAATGACTGAAGTCATAGAGCTTGTTGAGAGAGGCTTTTTGCTCCTGCAACAGAAAAAAGTTCTGATGCCGCCGCGCGCGGTTTTAAGCGCGCCCTATCACCACGGCTCACTTCTATATATGCCGGTCCTGATCGAGGACGACCGGCCGTATTTAGTAACGAAAATCATCACGGTTTACCCGGAAAATTCGCGGCTTTTCGGGCTGCCGGTCCTCCAGGGACTGGTTCTGGTATTCGACGCGGTGAATGGAACGCCGCTGGTGGCGCTCGATGCCGCTTTCACCACGGCCATGAGAACCGGGGCGGCCGGCGGAGTGGCTGCCAGATATCTCGCCAGAAAAGACTCAAAGGTGGTGACGCTTTTCGGGGCGGGTCCGCAGGCGCGGACGCAGCTCGAGGCTGTCTGCGCGGTGCTTCGCCTGGAAAGATGCTATCTCGTCAGCTATCAGGATCCGCGGGAAGAGAGCTTTGCCCGCGAAATGGGTGAAAAGCTCGGGATTGAAGTGATTATAACTGAAGACAGGAAAAGCGCGGTCGTACAGGCCGAGGTGATTATATGCGCCACCACCTCCAGGACGCCGGTTTTTGACGGAAGCTGGCTGCGGCCCGGCACTCATATCACAGCCATCGGCTCGTTCAAGCCGGAGGTGCGGGAGCTCGACAGCGAAACCATCCGGCGGGCGAAGATTTATGTCGACAACCGCGAAGCTGCCCGGGAAGAAGCCGGGGATCTGATCATTCCCGTGCGGGAAGGCGTCGTTGACTGGAATAGAATTGAAGCCGAGCTGGGCGAAGTAATTGCCGGGGAGAAGAACGGTCGGGAAAACCCGGAGGAAATTACCGTGTTCAAGTCGGTCGGGCTGGCGGTTCAGGATGCGGTGGTAGCGGTTGGAGTTTTGAAGAAGCTCGGAAGCAGGCGGTGAGGTTGCGTTGAGATTAGCGCTGGCAAAAAACGTGCTGGAATTCAGAAATTGTGCGTGGGAGAATTTGCCCGCAAAGATTCTGGTGTTGCCTGCCGGTGCTGGAACCTTGATAAATTTTATAGATGAGCTCTGGATTAGAATTTCACATTTTCACTCCGGCAATGAAGTAACTAAGGGGAAAAGCGATTCGATTAGCAGGAGAAAGTGAATCTTCAGGGTGGAAAATGAAAGACATAAGCATTTTTAATCAGGTAATCGGGCCGGTGATGAGGGGTCCTTCGAGTTCCCACACGGCCGGCGGGTTCTTCATCGGAAAAATTGCCGCCTCGCTGCTGGGAGAACCGGCGCGGGAGGTTGAGGTCGCTTTCGACCCGGACGGCTCCTATGCCCGCACCTACCGCGAACAGGCAGCCGACCTTTCTTTTGCCTGCGGGTTGCTCGGGATTGAGCTCGTCGATGAGCGCTTTTTTCAGGCGCTCGATATCGCCCGCGAGCGCGGGGTGAGGGTTGAGTTCAGTCTGAGAAAGCTCGCCCGCGCCGACCATCCAAACGCGATGGACATAAAGCTCGCGTCGGCGGGCGGGAAGAAACTTAAAATCAGAGCGGCTTCAGTCGGCGGCGGTTCGGTGGAGATAAGGGAGATTGAAGGCTGGCCGGTGAATTTTACCGGGCTCTATCATGAAATGGCGGTTGAAGCTGAAGCGAGGGCGGCGGATAGCATCAGGCAGAAGCTGACGGGGCTGCCCCGACTGGTGGAACAGCCGGGCATCCAGGTGAGAGACGGCGCGGCATTGATTTCAGCACGGGCGCGGGAACCTTTTCCGGAAGCGCTGCTGGCGGAAATAAAAAGCGCGCCGGGCGCGAGACAGGTCTGGATGATCCAGCCGATCTGTCCGGTCGTAAAGAATAAGCCGCCTTTCAGCTCCGCGGCTGAAATGATAAAGCTCGCCCGGGAGAAAAATCTTCCGCCGGGCGAACTGGCGCTTGAATACGAGGCGGAGGTTCTCGGCTGGTCAACAGCTCAGGTGCTGGATGAGGCGGAGAGACGTTTCCGGATAATGCAGCGGGCGGTTCACGATGGCCTGGAATTTAAGGGAGAAAAGGTTCAGCTTCTGAAGCCTTCGGCCGGGAAAATTTTCGCTGATGAAAGGCTGGCGCAGTCGCCGCTCGGCGGAACTTATCTCAGAGCCGGGGCGAGGGCGATGGCGGTAATGCACGTAAACGGACTTCGCGGTGTGGTCTGCGCCGCTCCGACCGGCGGTTCGGCCGGGACGCTTCCCGGGGTGCTGGTGACGCTTTTTGAGGATGAAGGAGTCCCGCTGGAAAAGATATTGCGAGGGCTGATGGCGGCCGGAGCGATCGGTGTGATCGTCGACAACCGGGCGACCTTTGCCGCCGAGGTGGCCGGATGCCAGGTGGAAATAGGCGCGGCCGGGGCGATGGCAGCCGCAGCCGCGGTCGATATTTTCGGCGGAACCGCCAGGCAGGCGGCCGATGCCGCGGCGATTGCCTTTCAGAACATAATGGGCTCGATTTGCGACCTGGTCCAGGGCAAGGTGGAAATTCCCTGCCATACGCGAAACGCCATGGGCGCGGCCAACGCCTTACTCTGTGCCGGGCTCATCATCGGCGGTTACGAGAATCCAATAGATCTGGATGAGACGATAGATGCGGTCAATGAGGTCGGGAAGATGCTTCCGCCCGAGCTCAGGTGCACCGCTCGCGGCGGCCTGGCCCTCTGTCCCTCCGCCCTCCGCCTTAAATAAAAATGGGGACACAAATTATATTTCCTGATTTTCGAGCCCATGAAATCCGGAAATAAAGGGGCTCCGGTTTTCATCGCTTGAAAAATCCAGAAATAATATAGGAGGTGTCCCTGATTTTTTGCTTGATAAATGGTTCCCTGTATGATACCATTTTTATGCAAAATTGGTTCCCTATAGGATACCAGAATGAAAGCCAGTAAAACCCTGATAAAACAGGTCATCAAGGAATTTCAGGAGACTGCCCTGCCTGAAGTTTTCCCCCGGGAGATTGAGCTTCCCCTCAAGCCAGAGAAAATAATCGCTCTATCAGGGCCTCGAAGAAGCGGCAAAACTTATCTAATTTTTGGCCTGATTAAAAAGCTGCGGTCCGATGGCGTTCTACCAGAACAGATCACTTACCTGAATTTTGAAGATCCGCGTCTTCTTCCGTTTGAAGCGGAGGATTTTGAGGTCTTTTATGAAGCCTACCGCGAACTATATCCAGGAATTGCTTCTGCCACCGAGGTCAGAAGTTATCTTTTCCTTGATGAAGTCCAGGCTGCTCACAACTGGCAACTTGGAGTGCGCCGGCTGCTTGAGACCAGAAAATTTTATATTTACATCACGGGCTCATCTTCGAAATTGAAGAGCTATGAAATAGCGACCGAACTCAGGGGCCGGGCTCTGAATTATGAGCTTTTTCCTTTTTCATTTGCCGAGATGCTCCGAGCCAGAGGGCTGACTGTTAATGAAGACAGCCAGTATTCCGGCCTCCGCTTTTCTATCAGCCATGCCTTTGAAGAATTCTTGAATTATGGAGGTTTTCCAGAAGTCGTGCTGGCGGACGGCGGTGAACAGAAATTCCGTATCCTGCAATCCTACATGGAAACAATGTTTATAAGAGATCTGGCTGAGCGCTATGAGGTGAGGAATCAAGCTGTGCTCAGAGAAATGGTAAAATATCTGGCAACCAATGCGGGCACTCAGTTTTCCATAAATTCCTTCTACAGATGGATAAAAACCGTCTATCCGGTTACCAAGAGAACTCTCATCAATTATCTTGGTTATCTGGAAGACTCACGCCTCTTTTTGTTATGGCGCAGACTGTCACGTTCATTAAAGGAACAGGCCCTCAGTCCGAAAAAAGTTTATCTGGTGGATGTTGGCCTTAAGGAAGTCTATGGATACGGGCAAAGCCGGGACACAGGGCGAAGATTGGAAAATGTGGTGGCAATTGAACTCGCCAGAAGGCGCGCTAAAAATCCAAGACTGGAGGTTTTCTTCTGGAAGGATTCGCAAAAACGGGAGGTTGATTTTGTCGTAACTGAAATGGGCAGGGTTAAGGAGCTTGTTCAGGTTTGCGCTGATATTTCTGATGTAAAGGTAAAGCAGCGAGAATTGCGAGCACTGGAGGAAGCCGTAAGCAGGGAGTTAAGATGCGATAATTTGAAAATAATCACCCTGGAAACGGAAGGCAGGGAAATTCTGGAGAAAGGTCGGGAGAAAATAGAAGTAGCGGTAATTCCCGCCTGGAAGTGGCTGCTCGGATTTGCCTGACAAAATTGGGGACACAAATTATTGAAACAGGAGACATCGCACAGTGTCCCCTTTCTGCCTGCTTGCCCCGGTGTTTTTCCCCATATAGCCGGCGTGAAAAAATGGGGACACCTTACAGTGTCCCCATAAAAATAGTTCCACGCAGGATCCCGGGCTATATAAGCCAGAGAATAAATGGGAAATCCCGTGTAGCGCGCTTTTAGAAAATTTTTCCCGGTATCAAAATCAACACAATCGAAGAATCGAAATCAACAGAATCGAAGTAAGAAGAATAAAACGGCTGGACATAGCCGGACCAAACGAACGGGATAAAAGGGGACACTGTAAAGTGTCCCCTCGTTTTGTCGGGCCTTTTCCCCTGTTAATTCGCGGGGTTTTTGCGAAAAAAGGGGACACTGTGCGATGTAGGGGACACTGTGCGATGTCCCCTGTTTATTTCGATGTCCCCTGTTTAGTTCCCTGTTTATTTCAGGGAGGCGCGGGTGAAGATGTGCTCGGGGATTTTAGCGTCGAACTCGAGCGCTTCGATCACGAATTCCGTTCCCTCGCCCGCCTTCAGAATGTCCTTGAATATCGCCCGCTCCGGCACCCAGCGCGAGTCAAACTTCCTCAGGCTCAGCACCTCAACCTTCTTGAGGAGCGTCCCCCCGCGGGCATAAAGCTCTTCCCTGAGCACCACGTACCGCTCCCTGTCCACCCAGAGCCGGCGCCGCGGATAAGCCACATCTTCCTGGCGGGCGGTAAGCTCCAGCACCCAGCACAGCGCCTCGGCTCCGCCCTGCGCTTCCAGCCTGACCTTCTCCTCGCCGACGACTTCAGCCGTGTAGGAATTCGAAAGCCGGGGGTCTTCCATCATGTCCTCATAGCTCAGGTCGGAGCCCATGACCGACTGCCGCAGCATGTGCCCTGAAATCAGAATCGTCCGGTCGGTCCAGGGCGAGTACATCCAGAGCTGGTCGCCCAGCTTGAGCATCTTGGTTCCTTTCTCGCGCGGCGGCGCCAGAAATTCGGTAAAAGCCTTTTCCGTTCCCTGGATGTATGACTTAAACTCCACCGTCCGTGAGGCGCGTCTCAGGTGGATGATCATTTTTGCGGTCATAACTTTATTCCCGGCGGTGATGTTGTCGTCCACCCGCTTCAGAATCTCCTGGCCGCTCATCTTTGCGGTCTGCGGGAATATCAACTCCGGGGACGCTTCTGACTCCAGTAAGTTCGCGCGCAAAGACACTATCATCATCAAAATTAACGCCAGGGCAAAAGCTGCCGCTCGCCCGCAGTGCAACTTTATGCCCGAAAAAAATATTTTTCCCGCCGGAACCTTCTCTGCCGCCGAAAATTTACCCCGCCGGAGTCTTAACCGACTGTTTATGTTCATTATCGGTCTCCTGTTCTTTATTCTTGACTGACCTTTATCTGGCCAGCTGATTTCTCTTTAGTCTGTGTCTTCTTATCCTACTGGCCCTGCGGGCTCCGGAATAATACAATCTGAACTTCCGGTCATTGCAAGCCGGGCGCAATTCGTAACTCCAGGAATTGCTGACCGCAGTATTCGACTTATTACGGGGATCTCCATTGTGCAATCGTTTGCCTGGCCGAGCGCAAATTTACCGCGCAAGCCATCAGCCATTTCGCATCTTTTAATCCTGAAGAAGCCTGCAACCTCCGTTCTTCTTTCATTTTCCAGAGTGCTTCTCATTTTATTTCAGCTGCCAATATATGAACAACTATTCATATAATATTTTCCCTTGTTTCTGCTCGAAAGCTTGACAGAACTTGAAAAACGGAAAGAAATATCAAGGCCAGGAGCCTTATCTGCCTTCGACCGGGGCGGCAAATTTTCTTTCTGGGCGCTTGATGCGCTCCGAAGCCTCTCATGCCTCAAACTCCTTTATCAACGTGGCTGTGCGGCGCCGGAAAATTCCCAGTCCGGCTACAGCCGTGCCCAGAATCGTGGCCAGCAGCCCCGGAATGAACCCGATAACATAGCTTACCGGCGTGACCTGAGCCCTGATCACATTGGTCATCATCATTTCTGATGTTCTGGTAAATGCTTCGGCGTTGATGCCGTAAGCCTGGAGATAATAAGACACGGCCAGCCCGAGGGCCGTTCCGATGACCGAGCCGATAAGCCCGATGACCACCGCCTCTCCGAGCAGCGAAAAATAAAGATGCCGGTGGGTCTCGCCCATGGCTAAGCGCAACCCGATTTCCCCGTAGCGGCGAAGCGAGCCCATAAGCCCGGCGTTCCAGAGCACGAGCGACATCACCGCCACAAACACGGCCACCAGCACGAAGGCATAAATGTCGTAGATGGCGATCATATCGCCAAGCCCGCCCTGTTCGCCCAGGGTCAGCATCAGCGGCAGAAAGTCGGGGTCTTCTCCGGCGTTACTTGCTCTTTCTTCTACCTTCGCGTTAAAATCGCGCGCCAGCCTGGCAGCCAGCTGCGGCCTGTAAAAGAAATCAGGGAAGAAGCCGCAGATCTCTCCGGCGGCGTCCTCCATATCGAGCAGCTGCCGGGCGTCTTCCAGGTCGGCGATCACCATGGTCTTATCGAGCGGGGTGACGCCGAAGCGGATGATTCCAGCTACGGTGAAATCAGCTATGGCCAGCGCTCCGGCCATCGTCGAGCTGATGATTGTCGTCCGGTCGCCCGGATTTATTCTGAGCGAGGAAGCCAGGACCGAACCGACAAGAATTTCCCGCGGTCGCTCCGGCAGTCGCCCGGCGATCAATCCCTTTTTGAGGTTGAGGATTTCCGCCTCCGGCAAATTTCTTCTGTTCTGATTTTCGTTTCCGATGTCTGCGAGCAACTCCACAGCCAGACCGTTTATCGGACCCTGTGCGCGGGTTTCGCCGTTTTCATCCGGCACATCGAGCAGTCCGGCAAACCTTATCCGCGGCTTCCAGATGAGCTCCGGATACCCGGTCTGCAGGCTGGAAATAACCGCTGCTGCTGCGGTGAGGGCCAGGTCGTTCGGCAGCAGCTCGGATTCGGCCGCATAAGCTCGCGTCATCACCTTCAGATGACCTGTCTGGTAGCGGGAGCTGGTCTCGATGAAGTTGTTCTTGCCGCCCTGCATGTAGCTGTAAAAGAAAACCGTGAGCATGGTGCCGGCCGTGACAATAAGCACCGGGAAGAGGCTGCGGCTCCGGTCACGCAGAATCCCTTTTATGATGAAGCTGATCATTGGAGCTTCCCCCTGAGGGCGTCGGTCGGATGCAGCCGCGACAGGCGTCGGGCCGGCCAGAAGCTGATGATGGCCGTAAGGCTAAGGATGAGAATGACCGTGCCGATGATGATTCCTCCGGTGAAAACTGGCATCAACCGCTCACCGAGGGCAATGCCGAAACTGTCAAAAGCCTCGGGCATTTTCCAGCCGTGGCGGGCGAAAGAGGATAGGAGCGGGTAGCCGTAGATAGCGGCCAGGATGGCCGCCAGCACCGCGTGGAGTGTTCCTTCTATGGTGAACAGCAACACCACCTGACGCCGGGTGAATCCGAGCGCCACCAGCGTGCCGATTTCCCTGATGCGGTGAAAGATGTTCAGCACCTGGGTGTCGAAGATGGCCAGAAGCGACATGAAGAGCAGGATGATGTAAACGGTGGTCGAGCCGGCGGTTTTAGCCGCCACCAGCTGGTCTATGTCCTGCAGGAGATAGCGAAGGTCGCGGTATATCCACCCGCCGGCCTCAGCGGGAATATGGCCGGGCGAGGAAGTTGCTCCCCGGGCGAGGGTGATGACAGTAGCTTCTTCCAGCATTCCGGCCATCGCCTGGAGCACCGGCAGTGGAATCCAGACCTGGCCGGCGTCGACCGACTGGACAATCGTGCGGAAGACGTGGACGATGCGAACCGGGCGGGCGTCGAAAGCCCCGCGCGAGTCGCGCCAGCGCAGGATGACCGTGTCGCCGACAGAAAGTCGGGCAGTTGCGGCCATGCGGGTGCCGATGATGGCCGGTATTTCATCCGGTATGCTCATCCGCTCGTAAGCGCCGGTCGCCTTTCTTGAGGTGGTGAATTCGAGCGGCAAAGATTCTCCCTCTGATTCGGCGGCGCCGGCCGCCAGAAATTCCGACGGAATTGATAGGATTTTCTGCGCCGGTTCGATGCCTTTGATCAGCACCGGCAGAAACCGGCCCTGCGGGTAGAGCGTGCCCTGAATGACCAGGATGGGTGTGGCCTGGCCGGCGGCGATGAGCGGTTTGAGTTCGGCCGGAATCAAACCGTGGGAGTCCTGGATCGTCAGCGGGTCATAAGGGTCATAGACTGGATGCCAGAACTGGCCGCCGCCGAATTCGTAATCGATGCTGGCCCGGGCTGCCTGGTCGCCCATCCCGCGGAAAAGCCCCTGAGCGGCGATGATCACGACGAAGGTCAGCGAAAGCACGATGACGTTGAGCCAGGTGCGCAGGCCGGCGGCGAGGAGGTTGCGAATGGCTAACTTCAGAAGAACTTTCATCGAGCCTCTCCATCTGTTTCGTATTTCGTTTTAGCCATGACTACTTCAGGTTGCAGGCGGCGGGGTGGATGCTGGTTCAAACAGTTCGTCCTTCGCCACGCGTCCGTCGAACAGAGTTATCTTGCGGCGCAGATAGCGGATGACCTTTTCGTCGTGAGTGGCAAAAAGGAAGGTGATCGAAAGCTCCCGGTTGAGCTCGCGCATGATATCAAGAATGTTGTAGGAATTTTCAGCGTCGAGGTTGGCCGTCGGCTCGTCGGCGATGACGATCGCCGGCTTTTTGACGATGGCCCGGGCTATGGCCACACGCTGCGATTGACCGCCGGAAAGCTGGGTCGGACGCGAGCGGGCTCGGTCGGCCAGGCGCACCCACTCCAGGGCTTCCATTACCCGGCGGCGGCGTTCGGCTGTCGGCAGACCGAGGAGAAGAAGCGGAAACTCAACGTTTTCGTAGACGGTGTAGACCGGAAAGAGGTTAAAAGTCTGAAAGATGAATCCGATGTGCTGGCGGCGGAGCCTGGCGGCTTCGAGCGGAGAGAGCGCGGAAATTTCTGTGCCCATGATGATGGCCTGACCGGAAGTCGGGGTGTCGAGCGTGCCGACGATGTTAAGAAAGGTGGTTTTGCCGGACCCGGAGGGGCCGACCAGCCCGGCGAATTCTCCGCGCTTGAAGGTGAGCGAGACGCGATTGAGCGCGGTGATGCTGTGCTCTCCCATCGGATAGATTTTCGTCAGGTCGATTGTCTGAATTACCGGCCCGGCCATTTTTACCTCCTCAAACAGGGGACACCCTGCGATGTCCCCTTTTATTATATTTTATTTATTTAACAACAGGGAAAAAATTCCTGGCCGAATTCGGGGACAACTATGTGCGCCCCGTGTCAAGAGCCTCAGGGTATATTTTATTTTCAAAGAACTAAGTCAGACAACTATTCGCCCTTGATGCGGGCAACGTACATATCCGAGTGAATGGCCAGCAATCACCGTAACGACTTTTTAAGTCAGTCCCCGTCCGGCGGTCGATTCATTTTCCATTCACTTGAGAGCATTCAGCTTGAAGGGGACAAAGTAAAAACTGACTGATTTCCCTTCTTTCCCCTTTTTGTTCAGGGCGCATCGGGAAAATTGCTTAAAGAAGGCGCGCGGTATTCATTTCTAATTCTTAATTCAAAATGTATAGACAAAGAGCAGCTGCAACCCCTTCCCGGCGAAAAGGTTAGCCTGGTCGGGCGCGGCCAACAGGCGGAATTCAGCCGGGTTCCAGAAAGCCATAAGGTGAATCGACCAGCGGTCATATTGTCGCTGCCAGCGGACGAAGCTGTAAAAATCCCGGCTCCGGGTGTCGTAGAAAAAGATGGCGGCCAGCTGGTCGATGAAGCTCAGCGGGTAGGAAATTGAGGTGGCTAAGAAACGCGCGCTGAACGGAGCGTAAGTTATACCGCTGAAAGCGCCGGTGCTCAGGTCGCTCTGATAATACTCGCCGAGCAGGTGCAGCCCGTGGCCGAGCGCGAAGGTGTAGTCGAGGCCGATGGTTAAAGCCCGCTGCCAGGGGAAAGCAAGATAAGGCGAACGCTGCTCGATGAGCGCCGCTTCGAACCAGATGCCGGGTCCTATGTCCCACTTGCCGTCGGCAGCCAGCCGGGTTTCCGGAAAGGTAAAGGCCATGGGCGAGGATTGTTTGAGCGGGATCAGGTGAAGCGCCGGGTTGCTCGCGGCCGTCGACAGGTTGAACTCAACCCGGCGGCGGTGGGCGGTAAAGCCCAGTTCGCCCGGACCGATGGGAACCTGCACCCGAAAGCCGGCTTCGGGGCGGCGGCGGTGTGTCGGCAGGATTTCCCAGCCTTTCGGGTCGTCGTTTCCGTAAAGCGCCCAGGCCCAGAGGTTTGTGCGGCTTGAAAGGTAAGCCCGGAGAAGCAGCGCATAAACTCCGTCTGTAAGCTGAAGCGGGTCGCGCGGGTCGATGCGGTCAAACCACATCAGCGGGCGGAGGAGCGAGGCCGACCCGAAGCTCATTTTCTGCAGCCCGAGACGAACTTCAAAACGCGGGGTGGCATATCTGAGGCTCAGGCGGTAAGGTTTGAGGCGGCTGCTGAATTGATTCTCGGCGCCCGGTTGGAAGGTCAGCGAACCCTGGAGGTTAAGCGAGCCTTCTACCGTAAAATTTGAGGACGAAGCTTTTCGGGACGGCGGGACAAACGTCAGGCTGAATTCCGGAAGAAAACGCGCGCCGAGCTGTCCGAGACTCTGGCCGGAGGCGCGAGAAAAACCTCCCCAGGTTGAAACCAGACCGCTGATTTCTATCTTAAGCTGGCCGCGGCTCTGGCTGGAAGGGCTGTCAGGAGCGCAACCGGGTTCGCCCGTGTAACTGTCTGCATGACCTGACTCCTGCGGGCGAGCCGGAAGAACAAACAAGACTGAAACCGACAGCACAGCAAAGAGAAAAATCAAGCCGGGCTGGAATGAGAGACCGCGCCTGAATGGGCCCATCAGGTTTGCCTCGCGGGATGGATTTTTTTTGAATTTAACCATCGGATTGCTGACCGGGATATTTCTGGCCGCATCCTTTTTTCGCCTTTAGCTTAAACTTACTTTCTTCGGTCGCCGGCGCAGGCCGGGCCAGAATCGAGCGAGTTCTTTCCGGAATTTTTTTCTGCTCTATTTTATCACAAAAAAATCCGGCGTAAGTAAAAACAACCGGGGTGTATGGAGACGAGGGGAGCATAAGAGAGCAGTTTGCTATTGACGGCTGGCGCTGCTTCAAGTTAAAAAAATCAGGGAGGCAAAATTGCCATGAAGCGTGAAAAGGGAAGGGGTGCGTTTTTCGCCGGATTCCTTTTTTTCGTCACCGCCATCTTTCTGTTCGGTCTGAGCTTCAAACGGGAGAGCCCGACAGTATCAGCCATAGCCCGGCTAACATCGCCGGATTTATATCAGGTAGGAGCTTCCGGCCGGGGAAAGTTTTTCGCTGGAGGTGTTCCTCCTTTCGATCTTCTTCCCGCTGGATTTTTTAAGTCAGCGGTGCAATCGGACCCGATAATTTACAGCCCTCAGTTTGCGCTTCTTTACAGCGATGAGCTGGCTCTGGCTGTTCCCATAGCCCGGGGCTGGAAGGGCATGCCGGCGGTTGATGAGAATGGCCGACCGATTCTGATTATCTTTCCGGCGGGGAAGGAAGAATCAAGGGATGAAAGGATAGCAAAGTATGATAACGCCATTATGATCAATATCGTTGATAATTCCGCCGGACGAACTCTGGAAAGATTTGTGGCGGATGAACTCAGCGTGCTGGCTTCTCCCTCTTCTGATTATGAATACACCGGAAAACATTTGGTCGTTTCCAGGTTCAGCTGGCGTTTTCTTTTTGAAGGTCTGGTCAGCCAGGACGCTTCGAACGGCATCCTGCTCGGCGTCAGCCTCTGCCGGAATATAATTATAAGATTATTTACCATATTTAACCTGAAAGAGGAGCAGGATTATAAATACATGATGAATTTTATGGCGGCGATGCTTCTGCCGTTCAGGATTGGTGGCACCGACAGTAAGGGAAGTGTGATACCTCATGCGGAAATGTTAGTGCTGCCGGCAGAAGAGGAATGCAGGAGATATTTCTTGGGGTTTGACCCGTACGAGTCATGGGCGAAATTTGCTCCCGGAACGAGCCTCAGTTTCAACTATGAGGCTGCCTATCCCTCGTTGAGCTACAGGATCAAAAAGGAGTTTTCGCTGGAAGCGCTTGACCGGGAGGCGGCGGCCATCAATTTCCGGGAAACGGGAGAGGTGAGAAAAACGGGGCTGAAGGAGGCTTTCCCCCAGATTAAAACGGATAGGATGCTTGAGCTTACAAGATGGCCCGAACCTTCCGGAGTCAGCAATCCTTATTTTAACGCACTCGGCCCGAATCCTCTGAACTTTCTGGATTCAGATTCCGCGCTTATCAACCGGACGGTCAAGGAGCGCTTGAAGACGGAAGGGCTGGAGACCGAGGCGGTTAAAGTAAGTTTCCTGTATGCGTATAGAGACAACCTGAAGCGGGCGGATTTCTGGTTCTCGCCTGAGGTGCCGGGTTTTCTGCTGAAGGCCGAGACGAGTACAGCCAGCGTGAAGAAGATTTCCGCGCCATCAGCCGAAATGCAGGAAAAATCCATAGATACGATGTTTCAGGAGAAAATTGAAATGAGCGAAAAGCTGGTGCTAGAATCAAGCCAGGTGAAGATGAAGCAGACAGAGGAGCTGGCGGAGGAGGACGCGGCCGAAAGGACGTCGGAAATGGAAGTTCCGGCGCTTTATTATCTGCATAGAAAGCTGGGTAAGGAGGCCAGCAGAGGGGTGCCGGTGGAGCTTGAAATGCTTGAACATCTGTTTCCTGTTCTGTTGACGCATTATTCCGATTTGAAAGTTGAGCCTCTGCAGGTGGCCCTCAGGCTGGAGCCGGTTCTGGAGATGACCAGGAAACTTAAAGAGCCCTATCAAAAATTTCTGCAAGCGGCTGCGTCCGAGCTGGAGGAGGAAAGCTACAGAATAATAAGCGCGGCCATTAGACTGGTGATGAGCAATATCGAAAATAGGTTAAATTGGATGGAGGACATTCATCGACTGATCTCGATGATGAATGTACCGCCGGCGAAGAAGAAGGAAGCTGCCGGCGGATTAATTCGTCGTCAGGAAGAATCGTTTGCCAGCAGTGAGAGAATGAGAAATGAATATCTGAGCGTACTGCGTTCGCTGCAGAATGTAAAGCTCAAATATAAGAGCCGGTAAAAAGAGAAGTTTAACGCTGTTTATGAGGGGAGCGACCGCGTTTCTTTCTGGCGGGAAAATATAACCTCAGTAACAAACGGAGAAAGCGAGAGGAAAAGCGGGACACTGTAGAGTGTCCCCGGTTTGCGACGGAATTTTTTGCCTGTTAGTACGCGGGGTTTTTGAGAAAAAAGGGGACATCGTAAGGTGTCCCCTTTTTCTTTATTTTGTATAATATTGCTCTGCTGGAATGTTTCTGACTGTATAGAAGGTGAGGCGATGGATATGAATGCGAATCAGAATATGAATCTCAACCGGAATCAGGTTCGAAATGGCGGCGGCGGACCGATTAAGTTAAAGCCGTTCGTTTCTTTTCTGACGGTTTTCAGCTTTCTGCTGCTGGCTTTTTCCGGCGTGGTTCTTTATCTGAGGCCTGAAGGGAGTCTGGCTCGCTGGGTTGGCTGGAAGGCGATAGGGCTGGACAAGAGCGGCTGGGAAACCGTCCATAACACTTTCTGTCTGGTGTTTATAATCGTCGGGTTTATTCATTTAATTCTCAATCTGAAAGCGATTGTGATTTATCTCACTGCCGGGATTGACCGCACCAGGAAAAATGTGGCGGAATTGGTGGTGGCCGCTCTGCTGATTTTTATTCTGCTGGTGTCCGCCGTCTGGAGGATTCCGCCGGTGAGCTGGTTGATGGAAGGGCGGTCGCACTTCAAGAACAATCCCGCCGGTCTGCTAGTCAAACCGCCGGCGACCGATTTTGAAAAGCTTCCGCTGAGGCGCGCGCTGGAGCAGATGGGAAAAACACCCGAGCGAATTTTGAGGGAACTGGAAGCTCGCGGGCTCAGGGGAGTCAGCCTTGAAAGTTCGCTGGAAGAGATCGCCCGCCGCAACAACATGAGCCCTCAGGAACTCTATCTTTTAATCCGCGCCTATTGAGGACAGGGGACACTTTGCGGTGTCCCTTTTTTCGCTGATGACCGCAGCAGTTTCCTCCATATGGCAAATCAGAAAAAAGAGGGACATCTTACAGTGTCCCTTCCGGCCCCTCCGGCTCAGTCTCTTTCTGCCTGCTTTGTGAAATGCGCAGGACGGAGGGCGCTTTCTATATTCTTTAATTATGAAAAAGAAGCGGCAAGATAATTTCCGGTTGAGTTGTCTTGCCATAGAGATAAAGATTTTTAGCGGGTCTGATTTTGACCAAAAATCATTAAAGATAATAGAAGGTATATCCGGTTTTTTGGATTTAATTCTCCAGGTTGGCGTCAAAATTGGTTAATGAGTATTGTGGCCCGCGTTTTCAGGGGGCCTGCTTTCTCAGGGTCTGGCTGTTCAGGGCGACGATCACCGTGCTCAACGACATCAGCACCGCGCCGAGCGCCGGGCTGATGACAATTCCCTGCTGATACAGCAAGCCGGCGGCAAGCGGTATCGCCATGATGTTGTAACCGGCTGCCCACCACAGGTTCTGGACCATTTTCGAGTAGGTGCGGCGGGCAAGATGGATTAACTTAGGAATATCGGACGGCGCGTTCCTCACCAGGATGATGTCGGCGCTTTCGACGGCGACGTCGGTTCCAGCGCCGATGGCGATGCCGACATCAGCCGAAGCCAGAGCCGGAGCGTCGTTTACTCCGTCGCCAACCATGGCGACGTGCCAGCCCGAATCTCTGAGCTGGCGTATTTTTTCGGCTTTTTCATGCGGGAGAACCCTGGCGAAATAATCGTCTATTCCCAGCTCAGAAGCCACTGCCGCCGCCGCTTCCTCCGAATCGCCGGTGAGCAGAAAAACGCGGATGCCCATCTTTTTAAGTTCAGAAACTGCCTGGCGGGATTCCGAGCGGAGGCGGTCGTTGAGGATGATAACGCCGGCTGGCTTTCTGTCGACCAGCATGACGACTGCTGTCTGGCCTTTTTTAAGCGCGGGCTCTAAGGGTGTGCTTTCGACGCTGATGTTCAGGTCGGAGAGCAGGTTGACGCCGCCTATTTCCACCAGATGCCCGTCAACCCGTCCGCTGGCGCCTTTTCCCGGGAGAGACTGGAAATCCTCGACTGGCGGGATGGCGAGTTTTCTGGCGCGGGCATAATCGATTATCGCCCTGGCGATGACGTGCTCTGAGTTTGTTTCGACGGCTGCGGCCAGACGGAGGAGCTCATCTTCGGGAATCAGCGAGATCACCTCGCTCACGCCGAATTTGCCTTCGGTCAGCGTGCCGGTTTTGTCGAAGACCACAGCGTTCACGTTGCGCACGGCTTCAAACGCCCGTCGATCGCGGATGAGAATGCCGTGGCGGGCGGTGAGAGCGGTTGAGATGGCCACGACCAGCGGAATGGCCAGCCCGAGCGCGTGCGGACAGGCGATGATCAGAGTGGTGACCGTGCGCTCGAGAGCAAAATCGGCGTTTTTCAGGAAGCTCCAGGCAATAAAGGAAATAATACCGGCGCCGAGGGCCACGTAGAAGAGAAGAGCGGCCGAGCGGTTTGCCAGGTCCTGCGTGCGCGAGCGGGATGCCTGAGCCTGGCGGACCAGGCTGATCACCCGGGCCAGGTAGGTTTCCTGGCCGGTTTTTTCGATCAGCACCTGGAGAGCCCCTTCGCCGTTGAGAGAACCTCCGATGACCGCGGAGCCGGGTGTTTTCAGCACCGGGATCGACTCGCCGGTGAGCAGCGATTCGTTGACCGGGCTTCGGCCTTCAACCACCCGGCCGTCGGCCGGTATCTTCTCACCCGGGCGGACGAGCACCAGGTCGCCGGGTTTGAGTTCCGATACCGGAACGTCAAGCACCTGGCCGTCACGGATCAGGTGGGCGGTTGTCGGCATTATCCGCACCAGTTCCTCGAGAGCGCGGGAAGCGCCCAGGACGCTTTTAGCTTCCACCCAGTGGCCGAGCAGCATGATGACGATAAGCGTGGCCAGCTCCCAGAAAAAGTCGTGGCCGCGGATGAAAAACACCGTGGCGCTCGAATAGAAGAAAGCCACGGTGATGGCCGTGCCAATGAGCGTCATCATCCCGGGCTGGCGCGAGCGTAGCTCCGAAACAGCCCCGGCTAGAAACGGCCAGCCACCGTAGAAAAATATTACGGCTGACAGGGCGAAAAGGATGTATGAATGAAACAGCAGGCGGAAACTGATACCGAGCCACTGCTGGATCATGTCAGAGAGCAGAAGAACCGGAATTGTCAGAAGGAGTGAAATCCAGAAACGTTTCTGAAAGTCGGCGACGTTGTGGCAGTGGTCATGATGGGCGTGGCCGGCGGTGGCAGCAGCTTTGTGATGATGTTCGCAGGCGGGGGAGTGGTGGGTGGCGGGATGAGCTGGCCTGGAGGAGTGGTCATGGTAACCGCTGTGGCAGCAGCTTTCATCGACCGGATTTTCGGAGGACGGATGGCAACAGGACGCCTGCGGGCGAGTGCGGGAAGAGCTATGCTCTGCCGGGCGGAGACTCTCTGAAAGTATGTTTGCACGGGCATCATTATGTTTTTCGTCGGATTCTTTTTTGCGGGCATGATGATGGCTGTTCGGGCTTCTAAGAGTATCATTAGAGTGCGAACAGCAATTGTCTTTAGCTTCGTGATGCTCGTGGTGTTTTGCCGTTTTTTTCATTTTTACACCTTAATCAATATTATTTTTTAGCCTGAGAATGCCGCCCTGGAAACAGGTTCGGACGATTGCCGTCTAAACCGCCGGAATCCATGTCCATAATAATCCAGAAAAGTCTAAAAATCAATAATTCCTATAGGATTTATAGGAAATAAAACATAATTATGCCAGAGTCGGGGGCGGTTGGAGACGGGAAAAAA
>FWWL01005119.1_pt1 | contig 20970 bp, 17 predicted proteins | sample 2228331 | NCBI WGS metagenome assembly FWWL01 (sample SAMEA103939775, study PRJEB20133) | metagenome | reverse complement strand
TCTCACTGCGTTCCCCTCGCTACAAGGGACATTATAATCAGTCCCAGTGAGATGAGCAAGTTGATAGTCCCCAGCACAATCCCAATGATGGCGTGCACTTTGCCTTTGAGTGCAGGATTGGCGTTGCAAGCATCAAGCCCTTTGTAGCCAAGCACAATCGCCGCAATAGCAAGTGGAAGACCCAGACAGGGGATACACGAGAAAATCCCCAAGTAGTAAGCAAGTAGGGCGTTGACGTTTTTGTAGGGGATAATGCTCTGGATGGCATCGTCACCACTGCTTAGCGGTTGTCCTATACTTCCCTGCGGTGTCGGCTCCTGCATCGGTCTCACCGATCCTATGACAGTTGTAGTATACCCGAAAACTTAGCGCATTAACTCCCAGTGTTCCAATCGGTCGATATCGGTCCCCACTTCGGCATAGGGGGTCAGGATTGCCTTCACGGGCACGCCTAAGATGCGCGCCACGCGCCGTTCAATCTGCCGAATGCTGAGCAGGTGCGGGGAGATGAGCCGTGCCAGCAGGAACTGAATCAGTAGCCCCAGCCCGATTTGGGAAGCGAGGCGCACAGGCTGCTTGCGCGCTTCGTATAGGGCTTCCAATCGGGGCAGTTCGCGCAACGCCACCGCCCGCCGAACCCAGAACAGGTTCCCGCCCGTCACCTCCCCCTCACGCAGGCGAACGGTCGTGCGCTTCATCTGGGGGAACCGCTCGCGACATACTTCGGCAGGCACAACGGCATAGGCGAGGCTCGCTCCACTCCTCAAACTCTCATCCAGAAAGAACGCCACGCTCTCAGCGGTCAGGAACGGCACATCGACCGTGCTGAACAGCACCGATTCGTGCGGGCTACGCTCTAAGCCGAGACGCACATTGTCCAGAAGGTTTTTGCCTGGGGACACGACGCCATAGCCCTCGCCCTCAGGAACCTGCCCGACGACGAGGATCGTCTCAATCGCAGGCACGGCTCGGAGCGCGTCCACCACACGCTGGTACATCGGCACACCGCCAATCGGCACGAGTGCACGATATTGCGTCTCCGACACCTTCTGCCATTCGGGGTCGGTCTCGCCTCCTGCCAGAACAACGGCGCAGGTCGGTTCAGAACTTGAAGTCATCGGGCTTGAGGTTCGGGAAGCTGTACTCGGTGAAGACGCGCACCGAGCGTAGCCCTTTCGCATCATGATACTCGATTCGGCGGGGCATCCAGTCTTGGGCGTCCATAACGAGCACCACGCGCTGGATTGCGTCCCCACGCGGTCGGAACACTACCTGCCAGCAGTTACGCCCGCTCACCTGCACGCTCTTCATGGGTTCTGCCTGCGCGCCCCGAAACAGTCGCTGGATGTCGCGGGCGATGTAGTCCAAGTCGGTCTCGAAGAATCGGGCGATTTCGGGGTCGTTTTTCTCGTAGGTTCGGCGGATAATCCCGCGCCGAGCGTTCACCCTGTCCTCCACATCGGGATTGTAGATAAGCACCGCGCCGTTGCTGAACAGGTCGCGCTGGATGATGGTCATCTTGCGGTAGTGGGGTTTGAGGAACTCCAGTTTGTAGACTTGCTTGTCGCCGAGCTTGCCCGTCTTCTCATCGCGCTCTTGGAACTCCCACTGGTAGGCGTAGGCGCGCGTGGTGTTCGCCTTCTGCACCAGCCTCTGGATGACCTGCTGAGCCGTGGGCGGGTTCTGTGCCCACGCAGTGAGCGCAGTGATGAGCAGTCCAATCGTCCATAGACGCATTGTTGCCTCCCCTATGCCATAAACTGTTCGAGGTAGCGCTTGCCGATGAGGAAGCCCTCCTCACGCCCGACCGCGCTGTCTTCATGTTCGATGGAAAGCACGCCATTGTAGCCAACGCGTCGGAGCGCACCGATATATTCGCCCCAGCGAATCCCACCCAGCCCGGGAATCACATACCGCCACCAGCCTCCGCCCTGATTGCCGACATATTCCAGACGCTGGCGCATAATTTCGGTGTCCTTTGCGTGGGTATGGAAGATACGCGAGCCGAACAGCAGGACAGCGTTGATATAGTCGATCTCCTGCCACATCAGGTGCGAGGGGTCGAAGTTCAGCCCGAAGTTAGGGTGAGGCACAACTTCAAACAGCCTCTGCCAGTGGTCTAAGGCTTGGATGTTGGTGGCGAACCAGTTCTCCAACGCTATCGAGATGCCTTTCTCGCCCGCATATTCACAAAGCGGGGGAAACACCTGCGCACAGTCTTCCTCGATGGTCTGGGTCTTGCTCTTGCCCGGCACAGGATGTCCTGCCAGCGTGCAGACGACCGACACGCCCAGTGCGTGCGCGCAGTCGATCGCCTTGCGCACGCCCTGATTGTTGCGTTCACGCTCTTCAGGGTTGGGCGCGGTGTTGTTCGTGTAGAAGGCAATCGACGAGAGTTGCACCCCTGTCGTATCGATGAGGCGTTTTAGGGTGTCCAGGTCGGGGTTGTCTAAGTTCAGGTGTGGGTGTCCGAAGCCACACGCCAGCTCCAGCGTCTTGAAGCCGTGCTTCTGCGCAAACTCGAACACATACTCAATCGGCTCGTTGTGAAACGGCGCTGTTAGTATCCCTACATGCATTGTCTTGCTCCCAGTGGAGGGTTCGGCGTTGAGTGGGCGATTCCTGCAAACGAATGTGGCTTGGGCGTCTCGCCCGTGTGCTTTATGGGCAAGCTGCCCAAGCCACTCTCTTTTTTTACACCTTCAAACGACCCTTCACCCCAAAGAGTGAAAGCGGGTACACTTATAGCGTATGGACGCATCGAACGGCGTGGAGAAACTCATTATTATCGGCTCAGGACCTGCAGGCTACACCGCAGGACTCTATGCGGCGCGTGCTAATCTCCAACCACTCCTGTTCGCAGGGGTACAACCCGGCGGACAACTGATGATTACCACCGATGTCGAGAACTATCCGGGCTTCCCCGAAGGCATTCAGGGACCCGAACTAATGGAACTGTTCCGCCAGCAAGCCGAGCGGTTCGGCACGCGCGTGGTCTATGAGACCATCACCCAAGTCGATTTCAGCGAGCGACCGTTCAAGGTGTACAGCGATGCAGGCAAGGAGTACCGCGCGCATGCCATGATTGTGGCGACGGGCGCGTCGGCGAAGTGGCTGGGGCTGGAGTCCGAAGCACGCTTGCAGGGGCGAGGCGTATCGGCGTGTGCGACCTGTGATGGCTTCTTCTTCCGAGGCAAGCGCGTGATTGTGGTCGGCGGGGGCGATACCGCGATGGAAGAGGCAATCTACCTCACCAACCACTGCGAGAAGGTCTATGTCGTCCACCGACGCGACCAGCTCCGAGCCTCCAAGATTATGCAAGACCGCGCCTTCCGCAACCCCAAAATAGAGTTCATCTGGAACACGGTCGTGCGCGACATTTATGACCCGAACGAGGGCAAGGTAGTCGGCGTGCGCCTGCACAATCTCCAGACCGACGAAGAGTATGATTTTCCTATCGATGGCGTCTTCATCGCCATCGGACACCAGCCGAACACCCAGATTTTCAAAGGGATTTTAGAGATGGACGAACAGGGCTATCTCATCACCCGCAACGGAACCTATACTAACATTGAGGGCGTATTCGCTTGTGGGGATGTGATGGACAAGGTCTATCGTCAAGCGGTCACCGCTGCGGGCACGGGCTGTATGGCAGCGATCGATGCGGAGCGGTGGCTCGCGATGCAGTTCCACTAAACCGAGGTGATACGCATGCGAAAGTTCGCCATTATCGCAACTGTGATGAGCCTGTTGTTCGTAGGAGTGGCTCAGCAACAACAACCTGAGCCGAAGCCACAGCAACCTACTGCAAACACCAACTCTAATCAGACACCTTCAGGGGGTACGCCACCGCCCCAATATCCCGCCCCAAAGCGTCCGGGCACCTTCAAAGCTGAAGGGCGACCGTTGAGCTTCTTCGCTCGCGGAGAAGGGAGGCTGACCTTCAGTGGACGGGGCTATGTGGTGATTCATGTGCCCCAAGATAACAGCCTCAAGATACAGGTGTCGGGATTTCAAGAAGTCAAGGAACTCCCCCGCAATGTGCGCCTGAAACCGCCTATAGACAAGCGTATCCGCGTCTTTCAAGGGCAGGGCACAATCACGGTGGAAGGCAAGTTCGACTCGATACGCGTCGTCCTGCGTCAAGGCTCGCTCGACTTCAGGGGTATCGCAGCGTTCAATGTGGGCGGTATCGGCAAGGCGTTCTTAGATGGTCAGGAGCGTCAGCTCTCTGCGACGGGCACTTTCACCTATCTCGTACCTGAACCTGAGTGGCAAAAGCAAGACGATGTGAAGGTTGCACCCAATCCACGCCAGCAGTAAACGATGCGCCTGCGCTCGCTGGAGTTAGAGAACTTTCGGCAGTATGCCCGTGCCCAAGTGCCGTTTGAGACGGGGATAACCGCAATCGTTGGCGCCAACGGCGCAGGCAAGAGCACGCTCGTCGAGGCGATTCTGTGGGCGCTTTACGGCGCGCGTGTGGTGCGCGAGGGCGCAAAAACACTCCGATTCCTGTGGTCGCAAGGGGGTGCACGCGTGCGGGTCAAGCTGGAGTTCGAACTGAGCGGACAGCCCTATCGCGTCGAGCGCACTCCAGCCGATGCCCTGCTCTTCCTGCTGAAAGAGGGGGATTGGACACTGCTCGCACGGGGCACCGCGCCTGTGAACGAGATGGTGCGCCGCCTGCTGGGGATGGACGAACGCCAGTTCCAGACCAGCTTCTGCGCCCGCCAAAAAGAGCTGGAGTTCATGGCATATCAGCCCCAACGCCGACGCGAGGAAATCAGCAAAATGCTCGGCTACGAGCGCGTGAGCAAAGCCTACGAGCTCATCAGCAACGACACCCGCCAACTAACCGCCCGCGTGGAAGGGCTAAAACAGGGCATCCTCGAACCCGAACAGTTCCAAAAGCAGATTACTGAGACCATCGACACCCTCGCCCAACTCCAGTCTGAAAAAGAGCGCACCGAAAGCGAACTCCAATCTGCCCAGCAGAACCACGAGAGCTTGCGCCAAGAGTGCCTCCAACACGAGCAGAAGCAGCGCGAACACGAGTACCTTCTGAAACAGAAGCAACTGCTCGAAGCCCAACTGCGCCACATCGTGCAACGGCTCGAAGAGCAACGCAAACAGTGGGACGAAGTCAAGCAGGCGAAGGAACGCTTCGACGCTATCAAAGACCAAGTGCAACGCTACCGCGACTTGGGCAAGCAACTGCGCGAACTGGATAGCCTTGCTCAGTCGGAACAGGAGCGCGCACGGCTGAACGCACAGATTGGAACCCTGCATCAGCAAATCGAGCAACTCCAGCAAAAACTCAGCCTGCTCCAGCAGAAGCGCACCGAGTATGAGACGCTTACTCCCCAACTGGAACGCGCCAAGCAGATTGAGAATACGCTCGCCGAGATTCGCAAAATCGCTCAGCAGGCGGGTCAGCGCGCTCAACTCACCGAACGGCTCGAAACGCTCCGACAAAGACTTGCTGAACTAGATACGCTGGCGCAAGAACTCGAGACCGTCCATCGCCACTTAGCCGAACTCCAAAGCGAAATCGAAGCGCACGAGCAAGCCATAGCGAGCCAGACCCAACGGCTCCACAACGAGCAGGAGAGGTGGAACCAACAACGCTCAGAAGCGCAGGCGAACTTCCAATCGCTCCAGCGGGAGTACCGACAGCTCAAGGAACGGTATGAGCAACTTGAGCAACTCGGCGCTGAGAGTATCTGCCCGACCTGTGGACAACCGCTCGGCGAGGGCTACCACAAAGTGATGGACGAGCTGAGAGCCGAGATGCAGAAGGTTCAGGCGGAGGGGCAGAAAGCGCGCAAGCAGGTCGAAGCCCTCAACCAAGAGCCTGCGAGCCTCCAACAAGCCCGCACCGCGTTAGAGCGACTTCAAGGAGCCATTCAACAGCAGTACACTACGCAAGCCCAACTCCAACAGCAGGCGCGCCAGCTGAAGCAACAACTGAACCAGCGCGAGGAACTGGAGAAGCAGGTCGCCCAACTGGAACGCACCCTGCAGAGCCTGCCCGAATATGACCCCGAACAGGAACGCGCCCTGCAAGCCGAGCGTGAGGGACTGGAGCCGATTGTCCAACAGGCGCGCATCCTGGAGGTGGAACTGCGCGAGGAGGCGAACCTCCAACGCGAACTTGCGACGCACCAGCGCACCCTGAACCAACTCCAAGCCGAACTGAACAAACTGCCCATCGGCTATGACCCTGCGCTCCATCAACAGGTACGCCAAGAGGTGGACGCGCTCACGCCTTTGTATGAGGAGTACAATCAACTTGTGCCCATCCTGCAGAGGAAAGAGAGCCTGCGCGAGCAAATCAACAGAACCCGTGCTGAACAGACTGAGTGCGAGGGGGAACTGCAACAGACCATCGCCCAAATCGCCGAGCTGGGCTTCGATGAGACCGCCTACCAGCAAGCCCTACTCGCCTATCAGTCTGCCGAAGCGCACCTGAACGCCGTCCGATTGGAGTATAACCGCCTGCTCTCGGAGATCGACGCCAAGAACCAACTGCTCCAGACGCTCCAATCGCAGTTAGACCAGATTCGGGCGCGCCAACAGGAGTTAGCAGAGGCTCAGAAATCGCTCGTCTTGCACCAGACCACTCGTCAAGCCCTGCAAGAGTTCCGTGCCGAACTCAACACACGCCTGCAACCGCTCCTGTCCAACTACGCAACCGAGTTTCTCATCGCACTCACCAACGGACGCTATAGCCAGCTGGAACTGAACGAGGATTTCGAGTTCTACATCGTGGACGAGGGGGTGCGCAAAGAGGTGATTTCGGGCGGGGAGGAAGACATCGTGAACTTGAGTATGCGCCTTGCGCTCGCTCGGCTCATTACCGAACGCGCCGGGCAACCGCTCTCCCTGCTCATCTTGGACGAGGTGTTCGGCTCACTGGATACCGACCGACGGCGAAGCGTGATGAACCTGCTCAATAGCCTGCGCGACTGGTTCGAGCAGATTTTGGTCATCTCGCACATCGAGGAGATCAACGATTCGGCGGACCGCTGTCTCTATGTGGTACGGGATGAGCGCACGCGCACCAGCACCGTGATGGAGCGTACGCCACCCAGCACAGGCGAACTGCTCGCCGAGACGCTCTTGGATGAGCTCGAAAGTGAGGCAGTGTAGCCAAGTTAGGCTACCTGTTCACCGCTCGAATCGGCAGGCGCGTTTTCTGTCTGGATTCTTAGATTGACCCGTTCGTGAATGCTCCAGTCCGCGCTGAACCAGTAGTTGTTGCCTATCGGTAAAGCGTAAACTCTCATGTTTCAATCCCTCATAGGTAGGCTACGAACTTGCCCGCCTAACACCCCGTTCTCTCATACTATCGAAAGAACTTCAATCCCTCACAGGTAGGCTACGAACCTACTGTCAAGGAACTACTATGGCTTGGGGTACGCTGCCGCCAAGCAGTGATACTATAACCCAACTTTCCTGTCGATACCGATGAGAGTGCCATAGCGAGAAGGTGTACTCAGGCGAAATCGCTCCCCCCATCTGTCACCCTGAGCGAAGCGAAGGGTCTCGATGTCGCCTTCGTCGAGATTCTTCGCCTTCGGCTCAGAATGACGAAAGAAGGGGCACTCAGAATGACGCGAGAGGGGCAACAGGAAAGTTGGGTTATTTTACCATTCGTGGCTTAGATAGAAGCCCTCGCACCCTATCCCTCTCCTGCTTGCTGCACGACGCTTTTTTTTGCGAGAGAATACAAAATGGGCGCACACAGGGATGCGCCCCTACTCAACTGCCTTGATGGTAGGGGCAGACCCCTGTGTCTGCCCCTCTAAATAGAAGTCCACTCTGGCACAAGTTCGGAAAACTGTCGTGCAGTAAGAAGTGTCAGGAGAGGGGCAGGGGGTGAGGGCGAACCCAGAAGCACACGGGCGAGACGCTCGTGCTACAGGGTTTCTTGGTTTGGGCGTCTGTCATTCAGCATTCCCTGAAACCTCCGTCAATCCCTACAGGTATAATCAGGTAGGGTGTGTCCTATGCGAAATCGGATTGTGTGGCTCTTCGGATTGATGCTGATGATGGGGATGGGCGTTCCTCAAGACTCCCAGCGCGTCGTGTACTACATTCAGTTCAAAGAAATCGTCCACCGAGCGTCGGCAGACTACCTGATACGCGCGCTGGAAGAGGCGACCCAGCGTCAGGCGGAGGCGTTCGTGGTGCTGTTGGACACACCGGGCGGAGAACTCCAAGCGACGCGCGACATCACCAGCGCCCTGCTCAATAGCCGTATCCCGACCGCTGTGTTCGTCTACCCGTCGGGTGCGCGTGCAGGTTCGGCGGGGGTGTTCATCACCGTCTCCTCGCACATCGCAGCGATGGCACCGGGCACCAACATCGGCGCCGCAACGCCTGTCTCTGGCAGTGGCGAGGATATTCCCGAAGACCTCAAGCGCAAAGTGATGAACGATACGATTGCCTACGCCAAAACAATCGCCCAACAGCGCGGGCGCAACGAAGTATGGGTGGTCAAAGCCGTGACCGAAGCGGCTTCTATCACCGAGACCGAAGCGCTCAAGATGGATGTGATCGATGTAGTTGCGAATAGCCCTGCCGACCTACTGGAGAAGATGGACGGGCGCAAGGTCAAACTGCAGGACGGGCGCACGCTCACGCTCAAAACGAAGGACGCACCCTTCCGCGAGGTTCCCAAGACTTGGCGCGAAGTCCTGCTCGGCTTCCTGGCGAACCCGAATGTGTTCTACCTCCTGATGATTATCGCCGTGTACGGCATTCTGGGTGAGCTCCAGAACCCTGGCGCCACTTTTCCGGGCGTGATTGGCGTGATTGCGCTCCTGCTTGCGCTCTATGCCTCGTCAGTTCTACCCGTGAACGCGCTGGGCGTGGCGATGATTCTGTTGGCGTTCGCACTGTTTATAGCAGAGTTATTCTCGCCAACACACGGCGTGCTAAGTTTCGGGGCGATTATCTCGTTCACGATTGGCTCGATTATCCTGTTCCAGTCCGATTCGCCTCTGATGCGCGTGAGCCTGTGGCTGGTTATCTCGATGACCGCACTCACAGGGGGCACTTTCCTCTACATCGCCTATTCGGGCGTGCGGGCACAGTTCCGCAGAAAGGTAAGCGGTTCCGAGCGATTAATCGGGATGACAGGAGAGGTACGCTCTCCACTCAATCCAGAAGGGCAGGTGTTTGTGGATGGCACGCTCTGGAAAGCGATTGCGTTCGACCCGCCTATCGAGGTGGGCGAGAAGGTACAGGTGGAACGCGTGGAGGGGCTGAAACTCTATGTGCGCTGGCTCCCTTCGCCTTATAACGGTTCCAACAAAACGCCAGCGGAGTCGGAAGCCAAACCATCCAGCGACACTGCTCAGCCAACCGCTTAGCCGATGTTGCGCACACGAGTCCTAACCGCTCTGGTGGGAATCCCCCTGTTTGTGGGGATTCTCATTATTCCGAAAGGCTGGGCGTTCGCTCTGGCGGTGAGCGTGTTGTGTGGGATTGGCTGTTTAGAGTTGGCGCGAGCCTACGACCTGTTCCACGAGCCGATGTGGGCGGGAGTAGGATTACTGCTCTTCACAGGAGCTACTTTGCCGCTCGTTGCCTGGTGGTTTCGCACGATTCCCCCTACACCTATCGCATTCATCGTGGTTGCTGCGTGCATCACTATGCTTGTATCGGTATGGCGCGGGCACAAACTGCCTGTAGGGCGCATCTTGGGGCTGGGGATGTTCGGGATGTTCTATATCGGCTGGCTGATGAGCTTCGTGGTGCTTCTGCGCCTGCCGACCGAATCCGTCGCATTTGGCACGCTCACCGTAGAACGGGGCGTGGTGCAGGTGATGTGGCTGATGGCGATGCTCTGGGCGGGCGATTCGAGTGCCTACTTTGTGGGGCGTGCTATCGGTCGGCACAAACTCGCCCCCACACTCAGCCCGGGCAAAACCATCGAGGGCGCGCTTGCGAACTTCGCCTTCTGCACGCTCATCGGTTGGCTCGGTGCGGGCTGGGTCGGGTTGGATACCGCAACGGCACTTTTTGCAGGCGCGGGTGTGGGTATCCTCGGACAGTTGGGCGACCTGTTCGCCTCCGCGCTCAAACGCTCTATCGGGATTAAGGACTTTGGGGGAATCTTGCCAGGGCACGGGGGCGTGTTAGACCGCTTCGATAGCCTGCTGTTCACTGCGCCGTGGGTCTACTGGGTTCTGAACCAATAGACAGGAAATCGCGCCTTAGCGTGGAATATCGAACCCGATGGAACGCTCGCTTCGGCTCTTGCGCACGGTGGCGCTGGGGTTTGGTCCCCTGCTTGCGGTTTTGACCCTGCTTCTCCCACCCCCTGCCCAACTTTCGCCCGAAGCGTGGCGTCTGGTGGGGCTGACGGCGTGGATGGCGCTCTGGTGGTTCACCGAGTGCGCGCCCATTCCCGCTACCGCCCTCATCCCGCTGGTCTGGATGCCTCTGGTGGGGATAGCCGACGAGAAGCAGGTCGCCAGCCGATACGCCGACCCGATTATCTTCCTGTTTCTGGGGGGTTTTTTAATAGCGCTGGGAATGCAGAGATGGGGTCTGCATCGGCGGATTGCGTTCGCTATCGTGAGCCGATTGGGCAGTGTACCCGCTCAGGTGGTGGGCGGGTTTATGGTGGCAACCGCCTTCCTCTCGATGTGGGTGAACAATACCGCCACCACGATGATGATGTTTGCAGTTGCGCTCTCGGTGGTGGAGTGGGTGCGCGGTAGCACACAGGCGGGCGATGATGCACACAAGTTCGGGGTGGGGCTGATGCTGGGTATCGCCTACTCCGCCTCGATTGGGGGCGTGGGCACACTGATTGGCACTGCGCCCAACGCCCTGCTGGCGGGCTTCCTGCGCGAAAACTACAACTTCTCGCTGAATATGGCGAACTGGCTCGTGGTGGGGCTTCCGTTCGTCGGGCTGATGCTCCCCTTTTGTTGGCTCTGGCTCACACGCGTCCAGTTCTGCGCCCGAAACCTCGACTTCACAGTGGTCAAAGCGCGCCTTGAGCAGGAGCGTGCCCAACTGCCCCCGATGAGCCGAGCCGAGAAATGGGTACTCGCAATCTTTCTCTATGCAGTGGTGGGTTGGCTGGCACGAGAACCGCTCAACAGCTGGCTGGGGCTGAACCTTTCGGACAGTTTTATCGCAATGAGTGCAGGGCTGGCAATGTTCGTCCTGCCTGCCACCAGTCGACCGCGTGAAGCCCTGCTCAACTGGGAAACGGCAGAGCGGTTGCCGTGGGGCGTGCTCATCCTGTTCGGGGGTGGGCTGGCGCTGGCGAACGCCTTCGAAAGCACCGGGCTGGCAAAGGCAATCGGCGAGAGCGTCGCCAGTTTACAAGGGCTGAACCCCCTGCTCATCGTGCTGGCAGTGGCAGGACTGATTATCTTTCTGACCGAGCTGACTTCTAACACTGCCACAACCGCCACTTTCCTGCCTGTGGTGGCGGCGGTTGCGGTGGGAATGGGCATCGACCCGCGCCTGTTGGCGATTCCTGTGGCGGTGGGGGCGTCCGCGGCGTTTATGTTGCCTGTGGCGACTCCGCCGAATGCGATTGTGTTCGCCTCAGGCGAAATCAAGATTCACGAGATGGCGCGCGCTGGGCTTGCGCTCAACCTGTTCTGTATCGCTGTTGTCGTGCTGATTATGATGACCACAGCGCGCTGGGGGCTGGGGATTGCGCTCTAAATGACCTGCACTTCGCAGGGACCGCGCTGAACCTCGCCGATGAGCCACGCCTGTTCGCCCGTCGCCTGCAGAATGTTGAGCGCCTCGCCAACGCGGTCGCGCGCCACAATCAGCACATAACCGATGCCCATATTGAACACACGGAACATCTCCGAATCGGCGATGTTGCCCAGCCGTTGAATCATCTGAAAAAGCGGGGGCACTTCCCAACTGCGTCGGTCAATCACCACACGCAGGTCGCTGGGCAGGGCGCGCGGAATGTTGTCGTAGAAGCCTCCACCCGTGATGTGTGCCATCCCGTGAACCATATCGGTCTCAATCAGCGGGAACACCGAGTTGAGATAGGGACGGTGGGGCTGAAGGAGCGCCTCGCCTAAGGTCATCTCCAAGTCGGGCAGATATTCGTCAACACGCATGTTGGCGATATCGAAGAAGACGCGCCGTGCCAGCGTGTAGCCGTTTGTGTGCAGACCGTTGGAAGCGATACCAATCACGCCATCGCCTGCCTCCACCTGATTGGGCGAGCGGATTTGGCTCAGCTCGGCAATCCCCACGATACAGCCTGCGACATCGACCTCGCCAGGCATATAGACATCGGGCATTTCGGCGGTTTCGCCCCCAAGAAGCACCACGCCGAGCGATTGGCAGGTCTCCGACGCGCCTTCCACCACCTGCTGAAGCACCTCAGGCTCCAAGCGCGCCATCGCCAGATAGTCCAGAAAGAAGAGCGGTCGGGCAGACTGAACCAGCAGGTCGTTCACCCCGTGCGCCACAAGGTCGTGCCCCAACACGCGGAACTGCCCGACCATGCGCGCGACCCGAACCTTCGTGCCGACCCCATCGATGCTGGCGACCAGCACAGGCTGGCGATAGGCGGAAGTGTCGAATAGCATCATCCCGCCAAACGAACCTAACTGGGATAACACAGCAGGGGTGAAAGTACGGTGAACGCTCTCCTTGATACTCTCCAAAGCGCGGTTCATTGCGTCGATATCGACGCCCGCCTCTTTGTAGGTGAACTCTTCTGGCATAGGTGGAGTATACCTGACGGTGGGCGGCTCAGGCTACCACTTCAAAGGTGCAAGCACCACATCGGCGGTCGTCTCGTTCAGTAGGATGTTGAGACCCTCGGTATCCTCCAGCCCAAGTGGTTGCTCGGAATGAAGCACGACACCCGCACGGCGGTGGCGCGCTTCGGGAAGCAAGGTCTGCAAAGCCGTTGGCTCGTTCGGGATGAGCGCAACCTCGAAAGCGTCGTGTGTGCGCCACAGTGCCATCGTGCGCATCGGGTCGCCATAGCAGGCGATTCCCGTCGCTCGGATTTGACCTTCCTGCCGAGCGACCTCCATCGCCTCCAACGCACCGCTCAACTGCGCCTCAGTCAGTGGCTGTGCCGTGCTGAGGAAGTAGTAGTCAATCGTCTCGCGCCCGATAGAACAGAGCGTCTCGATGATGTGCGACTGGAGCGAGACGCTGGCGATGCGGGCGTCGCTGGCAAGGCTAATCAGGTGGGGTGGGCACACAATCGCCGTCTGAGTCGGGGGCGCATATTTGCGGATGAGATAGCCCCACAAGCCAGGTGCAGGCGTGATGTCCAACACCTCAATCGAACTTTTGAGCAGGGACTGAAAGAGCGCTTCCGCTTGCTCTTCTGCGGTGCCTTTGCCACGCAGTGCGCCCAGTGCCCAGCGTGGGTAGACCATTCGGTTCGTGCGCCCAAGCAGTACCCTATTCATCGCTTGTTGCTCTCTCTATCGTGAAGTTTTGGAAATGGGTCTCCAAAAGCATACCCAGCCCGAGGAACCGTTCGGGGCGGTTGGGGTCGTAGTCGCCCAGCACCACCTGAAGCAGTTGCTCGGCGTACTCGATATCGTCGGGGCGTCCCGATTCGAGCAACGCCATCACCACCAACATATCGTCGGCAGGTAGGAACTCGTCGGCAGTGGCGCGCACAGGCTGAAGTGTCCAGTCGTGCCATCGCTTGGCAATCGCCACATCGTAAAGTCCGCCCGTGGGGTCAGAGTACTTCTCACGGATAATGCGTAGGAGACTCCGTGCAAACTGCAGGTTGCGCTCGGTTGGTTCAATTCGTTGGAGGCGCAGGCTGGCATAGGCGACCAAAGCAAGGTCAGGGAGCCAGCCCGAGGTCTGGCGTCGAGAGGTGTGATAAAGGTCGCCTTGAGTGGTGCGCAGGGCGCGTAGAGTCTCCATCGTGCGAACCACCGCTTGGCGTGCCCAGTTCGCCAGTGCATCGTCGGTGCCAACCGCCTCGATATAGTCCACCAACGCAATCAGCGCGTAGGCGTTAGCATCGGCTGAGAGAGTGGCGCTGAGCGGGCGAGTACCTGCTTCACGAGCGATTGCGGTGAGGACACGAGGCGGTTGGGTCGAGTTGCGAAAACCGGGCGGTCGCTCCTGCCAAAGTGTTCTACGCAAGAAACCTACCAACTCACGGGCGGTCTGCATCAGTTCGGGTTCGTATTTTGAAGCGAGGAGGTAAAGCCGAAGGAGCCGTGCCTGCTCGATGAGCCGTTTCGCGCCGCGTGGTTCGCCTTCTGGGGTCAGTCCTTCAGCAAGTGCGAAAAAGCCCCCGTCTTGAGCATCCCAAAGGCGCGATTGGCGCAGGGCTTGCAGTTGGCTCACAAGGGTCTCTTGGGCATCACGGTCGCCTCCCTGCGCGCGTGCCGAGAGCCACTCCATCCAGTTCAGCCAGTGGCGCTCAGTAGGGGCGAGGGAAAGCCCACTTAAGGTTAGGCGAATGCTCTCCCATCGGTCGAAGGTGAGCGGGCGCGGATTGGCAGAGCGTACCCAGCGGTCAATCCACGCGCGTTCCAACATCTCAGCACGAACACGAATCTCTTCAGGAGCGTTCTGATAGGTTCGGCTGGTGCTTTCCAAAAGGCGCATTAGCTCGGCGCGGGTTTCGGGCGCTTGGGCGGTAATCGGCTTTCCGTCGGGCGTAAAGACCACCACCAGCGGATAGCGTGCGGGCGCATTCAACAGCTCGGCAATCTGCAACAGATAGCGGGCACGCTTCGGCGCCGACTCCGCATCGACCTTGATAGGCACATACTCGCGGTTCAACAGGTCAGCAACACCCGAATCTTGGAACAGTTCCTGCCCCAACCGCTTGCAGTAGCCCGACCAGAAGGTTCCCACCTCCACAAACACGAGTCGGTCTAACTCTTTTGCACGGGCGAGGCTCGCTTCGTCCCACGGTTGCCAGTTGACGAGCTGGTACTGACAGGCTTGGAGGTAGCATTCGGGAGATTGGCTGAGCAGGTTGGGATGTTGGGCACGCTCGATCGTGCGAAGCAGGATGCCCAACCAAGCCATCAGCACGATGGTCAGCGAAACACCACTCAGCACAATAAAGCGCGGAGCATACTTCTCAATGACCGACTCCACGATAGAAAGTATACCTTTGCAATATAAAAGGGCCTGGCGCGCAAGCGTCAGACCCTTCAATCAAGCCTTCAGTGGATGAGGCTCAGTTGCGGTTTCGGCGTCGGAGTGCCAGCAGTCCTGCCAGACCCGTACCGAGCGCAAGCATGCTTGCTGGCTCAGGAACCCAGTCCTGCTCCACGAGCAACAGCGCTGCGGTGTCCACTCCAGGTGCTGGGGCACCGTCAATGTGCAGAATGAAGGTCTCGAACACGAAGAAGTGACTCGAAGGAGTAGACAGGGTGACGGGCAGGTTCACATTGATGTTTCCATCGGTGCCACCAGCATAGGAACCGCCACTGAAGACACCACTACCTGTGTAGAGCACTTCACTGGTATTCGCATCGACCACCTTCTTGAACCAGATAATCTGCCCGAAGCCCTGGACAAAACCACTCACGACGAAGTTGAAACCTGTTAGGTTGCCCTTGCTGGGGTTCGTGGACTGGACCTCGTAGACACCGGTGAAGGTGCCGTTAGTAAACGAGGTGCCGTTCCCGACAAGAATCGGGTTCGGGTTGCCAGCCGCGGTCTGGAAGGTGACTTGAGGAAATGGGTTCGTAATCACCACTGCTGGAACATTCGTCACGACAGCGCCGGGGTTCAACACACCCGTGCTGTTCAGGATATTGACCTGCCAGCCCGAAGCAAGTGCGCTCCCGACTACAGCCAACGACGCTACTACAGCCAATAGACTCCGTTTGTGCATCATGCGTCCTCCTTTCTGGGTTTTGGTCAGCTAGGGGCGACCAGCCGACGCTTATATTATAGCATATTTACGGGCAATTGTCAAGGGGGTTCGGGCGAAATTCGGGCAAATTCGCCCGAATTTCGCCGAATTTCTCCCCTTGGCAGGAATCTGGGACAGTGAAGCGTACTAATGAGCTATGCACAGAAAGGTAGAAGCGAACGCTCATCGCATCTGGGTGGCAGTGTTGATGCTTGGGAGCGTTCTGGTGGGTACGGCACAGCTTGCGATTGGCGACCGCGTGGGCATCACGCGGGAAGGCAGGCGTTCTCCACTTTACCTGCGCCCGTGTGGGACGATTACCGAACCCGCACCCTATATTGGCACGGACGGCACGCTCATGGCGCGCACCAACGCCTGTTATCAGAGCGTCTGGTGGCGCATCGCTTGGGCAGACGGCTCGGACGGCTGGATGCCTGAAATTTTTGCGGGGCGCACCCACCTCCTGCCCATGCCCGGCGAAGGCTTCTACCCGAATGTGCAAGCGACAGGCGCGTACCCGATTCGCGTCGCTCCCGAAGGCAACCCGTTGAATGTGCGCTCTGGACCCGGGCTGAACTACGGGGTCATCACACAGAAACCTGCAGGCTCCACAGGCTGGGCATACGCTGTGAGTATCGATACAGCCAATCGGCTCGTGTGGTGGAAGATTCGCTGGGACGACGCCAACGGGGGACATGTAGGCTGGTCTGCCGACTCGCGCCTGATGAGCGGAATCTACTTGGAGCGCACAGGCACAAAACGCACAATTTTCACCGTGCAGGTCAGCGCGAACCTGAGCGGTGTGAGCCTGTCGGTCAGCCCGCGCGACTTACAGGGTAATCCTACATCGGGTTCGGGTATGGGCACGATGAGCCTCAGTTATGTGTCGGGTACTTCGCTCACCCTCAGTGCACCTGCCAGCGCGCCCGACGGCACTCCGTTCGCCCGGTGGGAACTCAACGGCGCACCCTACTCCACGAACCCTTCCATCACCCTGCCCGTGCAGACGAACCTGCAACTGCGCGCCGTCTACCAAGCCCAGACCGAAGCACAGTTCCTACAGAGCCTCGTGGCGCCGTGGCGTGCGGGTCAACTGTGGACGCCCTCCACTTATGACGGACACACAGGGCAGGGTATCCTCTTCGCCGTCGACTTCAACCGCGCCTCCAACTCACGCACAACCTGCCCCTACACCAGTGGATGGATACAGGATTGCGATGAGCCTCTAGTCGCCTCGCATGCAGGGCGGGTCTACACGCGCTCGCAGAGTGGATGCGGGGGCTATGGCAACTACATCGTGCTGGTCAGCCCTGTGCGAGTGGTAGGCACAAGCAACACCTACTTGGCAACAATCTACGGACATCTCAACTGGTTCTTTGTGCCTAACGGAACCGATGTGAACGCAGGTCAACCGATTGGACGGCTCGGTAGCACGGGCAACTCCACCGGACCGCACCTACACTACGAGATTCGAGAAGTCACGGTGAGCGGGAGCACATTGAGTTTGGGCACGCGCCGACAGGTGTTGAATAACCCTGCGGTTCGGTTGAGCGGTCAGCCCCTGCAGGTGGACTTGAACTGTCGTGTGCAGGGGCTGGGCTATGCAGGACCGCCGATTCAGGGCACGGCACAGGTGAGCTCGATTCCGAGCAATCTTGCAGGGGCGTGCCAGCCCTACAACTGTGGCAACTTCCTCTGGAGCGACCCCGTGCTCTACTTTGAGCAGTGCCTCGGTCCGATGGAACTGCCCGATGTGCTGTACCTCACCGATGTGAACGGTGATGGCGTGGTAGATGAGTCGGACATGCTGGAAGTGCTGTGGGCGTTTGGAACCGCCCATACCGCTTGCGACATCGACGGCAACAGCGTCGTGGACGAAGCCGACCTCCTGATGGTGCTGATGGATTTAGGGAAGGAAGAGTAAGGGTGTTCGAGAATCAGTGGCTTGGGCATCTTGCCCATCCGCATTCTCCCACAGGATGCCCGTGCTACATACCGTTTAGGGTTGTTGCAGTTGCTCCAGTTCGCGCAGGGTCTGCTCCAATCGGCGCATGCGCTCGCCATAGGTCGCCCAGTCGCCCGTCTTGAGTGCCTCCTGCGCTTGACGATAGAGACTGTTCGCTTGTCGGATGAGCGTGCGCAGGTCGCTCGGCGGGGCAGGTGTCGCTGGTGGTGTCGCTTCGCCGTTGCGCCCGACTTGACGCGGGGTGATGCGTCCGGGGCGTTGACCGAGCAGGAGCGTGAGTCCCTCGTCTACGGTATCGGTCATCACCACGCGGTCGCCACTGGCTAAGATGACCTTGCGCAGTTCGGGAATCGCTACCTCGGACGCTGCGCGCAGGTAAATCGGCTTGAAGTAAAGCATCGCGTTGCCCAACGGCACGACCAACAAGTTACCCCGAAACACCTCCGAGCCTTGCTGGTTCCACAGGTTAATCTGCTGGACGATTTCAGGGTTCTGATTGATGCGCGCCTCAATCTGAGCAGGTCCCAGCACGGTGCGGTCGTTCGGGAATCGATACAGCACGAGTTCGCCATAGCGGTCGGGGTCACAGTGCCCCGCGAGCCACGCCACCAAGTTCTGGCGTCCCAGCGGAGTGAACGGAATCGTCAGGATATAGCGCGGTTGGGTCTCGCCCGGCGGTTGCATAATCACATAGTAGGGCACCATCGGGGTCGGCTCATTGCCTTGAAGGATTTCGCGCGCAATCTGCCATGCGTCCGCCTTGTTGAAGAACACGCGCGGGTCGGTCGTATTAAACAGCTCCAGCAAGATTGCCTGCACTTGGAACAGGTCGATTGGGTAGCGGATGTGGGCGCGCAGGGCTTCGGGCATCTCGCTGAGCGGTTTGAATACGCCCGGAAACGCCTGCGCATAGGCGCGGATAATCGGGTCTTGTTCGTCGGCGATGTAGGCGTTCACTTCACCCGTATAGGCGTGGATGACCACCTTCACCGAGTTGCGCAAGTAGTTGAACTGGCGCGTGTTCGGGTCACGGGTGAAGAAGGGACGGCTGTAGGGGTAGTTGCCCGTTACCGTGTAGCCGTCGTATATCCAGTGGATTTCACCGTTGGCAATCACGGGGTAGGCGTCCGCATCCCAACGCAGGAACGGGAACATCGCGCGAACGCGCTCCTGAATGTTGCGTCTCATCAGTAGGCGCGACTCGCTGGTCAGGTCGCGTGTGAGCATCATGTTCGAGTCCTGCAGGCGCAAAGCGAACATCAAGCGTGTCCACAGCCCCCCCACGGGCACGCCCCCATCGCCCGAATAGGTGGTGTAGACATTCTCCTCGTCGCCGTCGCCCACCATTCGGGGGTAATCCAGCTCCTTCAGTTTGGTGCGCACAATCGCATAGCCTGATAAGTTTTCGCCGAAGTAGATGGCAGGGTTCGTGAGTTCGATATCTTCGGGCGTTATGGGGGGCAGGTCGCGTATCCAGAGCACAGGCTGACCCTCGGAAGTCGCCTCGTTCACAGGGTTCATCACCAGCCCGTAGCCGTGTGTGTAGAGCAAATGCAGGTTCTGCCAGCGTTGGGCAGGCGCGGGCAAGCCATCCAAATTCAATTCCCGCACCGAGAGCAACACTTGGCGTAAGCTTCCATTAATCATGTAACGGTCGACATCGATGTCGACGAAGGTGTAGTAGGGCTTGAGCGCTTGTAGGCTGTTGTAGACCTGTCGGAGCGGGCGGTAGTCCCACATCCGCAGGTTCTCCAGCGAGCCTTGCGCACCCTGCAGGTCTTGCGCCGTGAGTTCGGTACGCACATTCATCATCCGCACCTGAATGCGGTCTAAGCCGTAAGCCTTGCGCGTGGCGTTCAGGTGGTGTTGGATATACTCGCTCTCGCGTTCCAGCTGGTTCGGCACGACCACAAACCGCTGAATGGACGAAGGATAGACCGCCATCGCCACAATCCAGAACAGAATCACCGTCGCGAAGCCCCCTATCGGCAGGAGCAAGCCCGAACCCGGACGCAGACTAATCAGACAGAGAAGCGATGCGCCCAGCAAACCGAACACCGTGATATTCAGAATCGGCAGGCGCGCATAAACATCTGCGTAGCCCGCCCCGAAGAACTGGTCGTGATCGGTTAGCACCAAGTTGTAGCGCGAGAGCCAAAGATACCACGCGAACGAGAGCAAAAACAGCACCGCCAACACGAGCAGGTGGGGTTTGACCGAAGGCAAGAAGGTCGGCATCCCGCCCAACCAGCCCAGCGCGCGATTGAAGTAGTAGAAAGTGCCCACGCCCACCAACACCACGAGCGTCATAAAAACCAACAGCCCTGCAAGGAACGAGAGAAACGGTAGCCGAAACACATAGAAGCCGACATCCATCCCGAAAATCGGGTCTTGTGTACCAAAGCTCTGGGCATTCTGGAAGAGGATGAAGGTGTTCCAATATCCTTTTGCGCTTAAGCCGACCAGAATGGCGAACACCACCGTGCCCAGCATCAGCAGGTAGAAAGTGCCCGTGCGAACTGCGCGCGTGATTTTGACAATTCGTCCCCCACGAATCGCCAGATCAGGCATCTCCACCGAGCCAGCGACGCGGTTTGCTATCCACAGGTTCAGCCCTGCGAACAGCGCGAACAGAATCGCTACACTCAGAAACAGCATCCACTGAATGCCTAAGCGTCGGGTAAAGAGCTGGGTGTATCCCACATCGTGAACGAACCAGAGGTAGTCGGTGTAAAGATTCACGAGGATACCCCCAAAAAACAGCAAGAACAGCACCACGGCAATCACGCCCACTGCGACCCTCTGTCGGGTTTCCATACTCTTATTGTACCCCCTGCGGAATGTGCTGGAGTCTGCCACTTCCCTTTCTGCAAGCAGAGAGGGAGATTAGAGACCCTTCGCTACGCTCAGGGTGACGAAGAGGTTGCTCAGGTGATGACACGAGCGAGACGCCCGTGCTACAGTTTGGCTGATGGGCAGGATGCCCAAGCCACGACTACCCACTCCCCATTCCCCTTCCCACAACAAAACCCCTCCCCCGAAGATCGGGAGAGGGGTTCGAGCGAAGTGTGTTCAGGGATTAGTTCCCACAGCCGAAGTTGAACAACACAATCAGCAGGTCGGCATC
>FWWL01005118.1_pt1 | contig 20974 bp, 17 predicted proteins | sample 2228331 | NCBI WGS metagenome assembly FWWL01 (sample SAMEA103939775, study PRJEB20133) | metagenome | reverse complement strand
CGGGCATTTCATAGGCGTGCGACTGCGATTGCGCTGGGATTCTGAGGGGATCTTCCATGCTCTCCAGCGCTCCATCCCCTTTGCCGTGATCAATATTATCGGCACCCTGTACATGAGCACGGGCACAATCGCTCTTTCGAAGCTACTGGGAGAAGAGGCCGTGGGTTATTACAATGCGGCATCGCGCTTGCCTGAAGCTCTGCAGTTCGTGGCCGTCGCCGTCGTCAACGCTCTCATACCCTTCCTCTCTCGCCATCATGGAGATAAGGACCTCGTGCGTCGCTACTACAATTTTCTGATGCGCTACCTTGGCTACATCGCGGTCCTAATCGGGAGCGTCTTGCTGTTGGCTCCGGAATGGGTTATTCACGTTGTCGCGCGCGAAGAGTACTTGGTTGCAACCACTGTTTTCCGGTTTTACGGAGTTTGGCTTGTCCTCGTTTATTTCCAGATCGTTTCAGCCAACATTCTGATTTGCCTTGATGCGGAAAAGATTGTGATGTTGCGCGCCCTCGTGGCGTTGTTTCTCAATGTCGTGTTGAATATCGTTGGGATCCAGGTGTGGGGATTGAACGGCGCCGCAGCTGCGCTAGTCATAACGGAAAGTGTATCGGCAGCACTTTATTTTGGGGCTTTGGCGAGGCGTGGTATTCCCACACTGGGATCGACAGTCCTGCGCATCCTTGCTGTTGGCGGAGTGACTGCAGCAGGAATGTGGGGATTCTCCTTTTTTGCCGGGGATACCCTGCGGATTGCCTGCGGAATTGTATTAGGGGGCGCGTTAGCAGTTGCGTTGATTTGGCGCGATGACCGTGAGTTTCTTCGCAAGCTCTTGAAGCGTCATTAGTCTCGGCGGAGCCACAAAATGCATGGTGAGCCCGTCATCAAATTTCTTTATCCTCGTCAAAGGATTAACTTATGAGCGAAAGACCTCGATTGCACTTTGTTGGTATCGGTGGAGTGGGGATGAGCGGAATCGCTCACCTTCTTTTGCAGCAGGGAGTGGCCGTCAGCGGGTCGGACGTCAAAGAATCCTCCTACACTCAAAGTCTTCGAGAAGCTGGCGCGCAGATTTTCATTGGCCACAGCCCAGAAAACGTCCACGGGGCTACGGAAGTGGTCGTGAGTAGTGCCATCAAACCTACCAACCCAGAGATCATCGAGGCTCGGCGCCTTGGGCTCCCGATTCGGCACCGTTCGGAAAAACTTGCCGAGCTGCTGGACGCGCGACGGGGGGTAACTGTGGCAGGCACGCATGGCAAGACCACGACATCCTCCATGGCAGCGACACTTTTGGCCCACGCCGGCCTTGCGCCTTCGTTTGCCGTGGGAGGAACTATCAACACTGAAGCCTCGAATGCACGCGGGGGTGCCAGTGAGTGGTTTGTGGCAGAAGCGGATGAAAGCGACGGTTCGCTCGTCAATTTCCACCCGGAATTTGCCATCATTACGAACATTGAGCTCGACCACACCGACTTCTACGAGAATATCGAGCAGGTGTACGCTGTTTTTCGGGCTCACATCCGCAATATCAAACCGGGAGGCACTCTCATAGCTTGCTGCGACGACCCAGGAGTGCAGACAATTCTCGAAAGCCTGGGATTGGGGGGAGAACCCGAGAAGTCAGCTGCCTCAACGCCACTGAAAGTCCTCTGTTATGGCCTGTCTCCTCATGCCACCGTCCGAGCTAAGATCACAGAAGAAGAGACCGGCTTCTGCCAATTCGAAGTCTGGCGGGGCGATACCTACCTGGGCCGAGTAAAACTCGCCGTCCCGGGCCAGCACAATGTTCTCAATGCACTCGCCGTTTTTGCTCTCGGCGTTGAGATTGGGATCCCTACGACGACTATTGTCGAGGCTTTAGAGAGATTCCGTGGGGTGCGGCGCCGGTTTCAAATCGTCGCTCAAAACGCCGACTTTGTCATCGTTGACGATTATGCGCACCATCCCACCGAAATCAGGGCGACTCTCTCGGCAGCGCGCCGTATCCACCGGGGGCGCATCATCGCCCTGTTTCAGCCGCATCGCTACTCCCGAACGCAATCGCTGGCTGAGGAGTTTGGCAAAGCCTTCCATGACGCCGATATCGTGGTCTTGGCAGATATTTATCCGGCGAGCGAGGAGCCTCTGGCGGGTGTCAGTTCCGAGCTCATCCTCCACAGGCTTGCTCACAATGGCCATCCGGCGGCGTTTTACGTGGGGTCGCTGCAAAATGCCGAAGACTTCGTTGTGGCCAACGCGCAGCCGGGGGATCTGATACTGACCCTCGGCGCTGGCGACGTGACCAAATGTGGGCCTTCACTGGCTCAGCGGCTCGGATGCGCTTGAGAACAGGCTTCGGCATTCAGCCTGATCCCGCAGCCACGGGAATTGGAGGTTGTGGCAAATCTCGCAGAAATCAGGGATCTCGCCGACGAACAGATCGAGGGAGGCTCGAAGGAACGCGCGGCAGTCCCCCTCGCTGATACAGCTTGTGCCGTGGGCCAGAATGGATTTCGAGCGAATCTCAAGGAGAGGCTGAAGCTCCTTCTTTTGCTGATAACGAAGACCCAGGGGCGCTTCGAGAATTCCCAGGAGCTCATAGGCTTTGCGCATGCCAATGCGAACGCGTCCGTCATCCATTGAGCGCAGGGCTTCAAAGTTGACTCGGTAGCGCGGAGGTATCCGCCGCGTGTCAACATCATCCGTGTCGATGCCGTAGCGCTTGAGGACGAACTGAGCGAGCATCTCCAAAGCCCGGTAGAGGCGCGCGACGGCATCGTCGTATTTGCCCTCAAGCATGCGGCGAACGGCATTGTTGACCATATCCGCGAAGATAAGCGGAGAATACTCTTCTTGCGCTAGGTCGCCAGCCAACTGAGCCAGAAGGCCAAGCGTTCCCGAATCAATGGTGAATTTCTTGAGTGGCTCGAGGTTGGCCGGCAATTCTCCCACAATTTCCACAAATCGCGCTGGAAGGAAAGTGTCCCAAGCGTTATAGGCTTGTGCGAGCTTTCTCAGTGTGATGAGCACGTTGCTATCGTAGTCGGAAAGCAGAGAAGTATCGATGCGCGCCAGCAGATCGGAGGCCGACTGAAACCGCAGTTCCTCGACAAGCCGAGTTGCAAGAAGGAGGTCGCGGTAGGCACTCACGGCTTCCGGGCGCGTGATGATGACGCGGTCGCCTTGAGCCCCTCCCTCGTAGATATACCTGAGCTCAGAACACTGATTGAAAACAGCGGCCAGCACAACACCGCTCGACATCACCTTGGTTCCGCTTGTGTAATTCACAGAGATATCGGCTGTCGAGTAGCCCGCAGCCAACAACCGGCGAATGACCTCATTCGTGCGCGCGAAGACCTCGTTAAGATCGTGTGGTGTTTCCAACTCGACGTAGGCAGTGCAATCGGGAGCCAGCTGGGCCCGCTGCGCAATTTTCGCCGCGGCTTCGCGACTTTCCTTCGAAACGACAAATGCGACGTAGCCTGGCGCGACGCGAATGAGCTCCTGCGCCAGGACATTGAGGATATTCTCGCGACCTTCAAAAACGGTTCCCACTGTAACGATAACTGCCTTTGCCATGACCGATTTGCCTTTCTCTCTCTGGGACCTCATCATGAGCCGGAACGGGGACTCATGCGCCCAACCAATCCACGAGTCAATTGTGATTCACTTTACATTGCCACTGCCCTAAGCATGCATGTAAACGATGAGCATGAAATTCGTCTACTCACCACTGTACGAGGTTGATATTGGGCCGCATGTCTTTCCGACATGCAAGTATCGGCTGATTCGCGAAGAGCTCTTGCGGCGGGGCATTTTGAAAGAGTCCGATTTTGTCGAGCCGCGGCCTGCCAGTCGAGAGGAGCTCCTGACGGTCCATACGCCCGCATACCTTGATGACCTCGAAGGGCTTCGGTGGACAGAACGGACGCGCTACAGCGAACTCCCGCTAAGCGGGGAGATTGTCCATGCGTACATTCTTGCGGCCGGGGGCTCGATTCTCGGAGCGGAAATAACAATCAGCGAAAGCCCCCACATTTGCGTGCACCTTGGCGGTGGCTTTCATCACGCTTTCGCAGAGCGGGCTGAGGGCTTTTGCTACATCAACGACATCGCTGTGGCGATTCGCGTGATGCAAAAGAAAGGGCTCTTCGAGAGGGCGATGGTTGTTGATTGTGATCTTCATCAGGGCAATGGCACGGCTCATATTTTTCAGGGCGATGCAAGCGTCTTTACATTATCAATTCATCAAGAAAATAACTATCCTCTCAAACAGCAGTCAGATATCGACATAGGCCTTGAGGATTTCGCTAACGACAGCGAGTACCTTGACGCCCTCCGCAGCGCCTATCTCCCCTCTCTGGCTTCCCATAAGCCGCAATTTTTGGTCTACGTGGCGGGCGCAGATCCGTATTATGATGATCAACTCGGCGCGCTTCGGCTTACAAAAGAGGGACTTCGCGAGCGCGACAGGCTCGTTCTTGAGGCTGCTGCCGACAACCAAGTTCCTGTGTTGGTCGTCCTGGCTGGTGGGTATGCCCGGAAGATTCAAGATACGGTCGACATCCACGTCGGAACGTGTGAGGTCGCTCTTACCCTTGCAAAAGAAAGGCAGCCGTAGGGACTAACTCTCCGCGGCTTTTTCTGCCTGCAGGAGCACCACGGCCATCGCGACGATTCCTTCTCCGCGGCCGATGGCGCCCAGTTTTTCCATCGTCGTGGCTTTGAGTCCAACCTGAGAGGTCTCAATGCGGAGCATGTCGGCAATCGAGGCCTTGATTGCTGCCACGTACGGTGCGATTTTTGGCTGCTCCGCCAAAAGCGTACAGTCGATGTTTGCGACGACAAATCCGACTTGGCGAGCCTCTTCGTAGGCCTTTTCGACAAAGATGCGGCTGGGGCTGTTCTTCCACGTTGGATCAGTGTTGGGAAAGTGCGTGCCAATGTCGGCCGAGCCTAAGGCCCCAAAAATCGCGTCTGCGATGGCATGCAGTAGCACATCAGCATCGGAATGGCCGGCAAGGCCTGGAGCCCCTTGAATGGGCACCCCCCCGAGATAAAGCGGCCGCTGCGGATCGAACGGGTGAACGTCAAAACCCAAGCCAACGCGAAACAAGACCGAAGGTTTCATCAAATCGTTCCTTTCTCGGGATCTCGCTGGTCGAGGTGAAAAAAGCCACGCTCTCTTAAACTCAACAACATCTCGGCCAGCTGCAAATCCTCAGCAGTCGTGATTTTGATATTCCACCGGTTGGCTGGCACAAGCTTTGTCGGCACGCCCAACAGGGCCACGGCAGCAGCGTCGTCTGTAACATCAATGGCGTTCTGACGACAATACTCAAGAGCTCGAAGCAGGAGCTCCCGGTGAAAGACCTGAGGGGTTTGCGCGGCCCACAAGCGTGACCTGTCAACTGTCTCAAAAGCAAAAAGCTCATCGTCGCAGCGCTTGACAGTATCAACAATGGGGCAAGCGCAGATGGCTGCTTTCCATGTTCGTGCAGCATCGCAGACCTCGTCGAAATTCGGCGGAGGGAACGGCCGCGCAGCATCATGGATCGCGGCGAGAAAGGTGGCATCAGATAACGCTCTTACCCCGTTTTCAACCGAGTCCTGACGACGCTCCCCTCCCCCAACAACGACGATTGGGACGGGAAAACCCAACGAAAGCACTTCTGACCTGATCTCGTCAATGAACTGCCCCGCCACGACGAGGACAAGTTCGCACACTCGAGGATGGTGGGCGAAAAATTGAAGACTCCACTGGTAAACTGGTCGGCCTGCAAGTAAGCGATACTGTTTTGGAGTCCCGCCTCCGAACCGCTCTCCTTTCCCAGCAGCAACGACCACCACACCACAATCTTGTGCCATGATGCCTGCCGTCCTATTGTCCTAGGAGTTGCTTGATGATAGAAACGAGTTTCCGAGCTGTTCGGCGAAACGTAAAGGCCGAAGCATGCTCTTTTGCCCGACGTCGCTTCTGTTCAAGAAAAAGAGGATCTTTGAGCGCGGCCGCCAGGCGTTCCGCAATCTTTGCAGGCTCATCCTCCGGGGAAAAGATGTCGACAGCAGCGTCTGCGACAACCTCCGGCAGGGCACCCCGATCGGCCACCGCCACTGGGCAGCCGCACGCCATCGCTTCGAGGGCTGGCATGCCAAACCCCTCCTCTGTACTAGGAATGAGACAAAGCTCCGCATGACGATAGAACGGCACGAGATTTTCTCGCTCTTGAAGGGGATAGACCCAAACCCAGTCAGGCAGACCTTTCTCGGGGCCAACGACAACGTAGTTGAGGCGAAGGCCGTATCGATCACGAAGCTCTTCAACAATCCGAACACCGAAGCGCACATTTTTGCGAGGCTGCCCGCCCCCCACAGTAAGCACATAACAGTCGGGTAAAGGCGGATCGACCAAGCGGCTGGCCAGGAGGGTGTGATTAGCATAAAACACATCGTCCACACCAAACGGCATGACCTCACAGCGTCCCCGTGACTGGGGGAAATAATGAAGAAGCCTCTCGCACGTAAACCGACTTGGGCACAAAATGCGGTCGGCAGAACGTACAGCGCGTGCTATCTGCCACTGAAGATAAAGTCTGAATGCGGTCGAATACTCTTGCGGCCTATCGAAAACAGAAAGGTCGTGAATTGTGACAAGTTTTGGGCAGGCCATGGGCGCTTTGGGGACGACAAATGCAGGCCCGAGGAAGGCATCAGCGCCAACGTACCGCGCCCACCTTGGAATTACAAACTCCTCGTAAAGCTCAGCTAGCGGGTGCCACTCGTAATCAACTCGAGCGACAAGCGGGTGAAGATTTGGCACGTACGCATCGTTGAGTGGCGAGCGCGACAGGACAAGCGCAAAAACTTGCACGTCCGGATAAGTAGCGGCAAGAGCCCTGAGGAGAGATTCCGTACTGTAGCCAACTCCAGTGCGGCCTGGCCGCACACATCGGGCATCAACAAGCAATTTCATTGATCACGCCTCGCGAGCAGCCAAAGGTGCTGGAGGCGAGATCCGGGAGGGATCTCGCCTCCACAGCCTACAATGCTCGGCATTATGCAAGACCCGAAAGTGCAACGAGCTCGTCGACAGCAGCGGCGACATCCGCCCCGCAGCGAATCAAGATAGCACGCCGCCCATGGGCATCGAGAGCCTCAAAGTCGCCCATGGCCTGCGCCCGGGCCAGGACGGAGAAGCTATAAGGCTCCCCAGGAATTTCAACGTCGGCTTTCGATTCCGGAACAATCATGATAAAGATGCCCGTGTTTGGCCCCCCCTTATGAAGCTGGCCGGTGCTGTGGAGGTATCGGGGACCGTATCCAAAAGTCGTGGCGCAGGAGCTGCCTTTGAGTAGCGCAGAGCGGAAAGATGAAATCTTTGCTTCAAGCCGCTTTTGTGTCGGTGCGTAAACCAGAATGCCGAAGTAATCGGGCACGGACGCGGAGAGCAGCAGCGCACGCAAGGCGTCCTTGGGCCGGGAAATCTTACTTCCAACAACATTTCTGGCAGCGGCAGAGAAACTCAACTGAAGTCCGCGCGAAGCCACATGGACGGTCGGTTCGGGCAGGACTCCCTTTTCCTGGAACACCTTGAGCAAGCGAGCGGTGTTGTGCTTGCTTTCGGCCACATTCGGTTCATCGAAGGGATTGATCCCCAAAAGGGCGCCGGCAACGGCGGTCGCCACTTCCCAGCGGAAGAACTCAACACTGAGATCGAGACTGTCGCGTAGAATGATTTCAGCGAAGGGGAGGCCCTTTTTGCGGAGCGCTTCTTCGCGCGGATCTGGCTTCTCGCCAGCAAACCGAATGCTGACGAATGCCCGATCGGCACCGTAGCAGGAAGTAGAGGCAAGACGCTCGCCCACGACGGGCAAAATACCCTGCCCCACCTTGCCCGTGCTTTCGGCAACGAGCTGCTCGACCCAGTCGGCAAAACTGGCGACCTTCTCACTCAACAAGAGAGTCAGTTTATCGCGTCCTGCTTTTGCGCACACTGCCATGAAGACGCCCAGCTCGACTGCGGAATCGCAGGCAGCGCGGACAATGGCGCCGCGGTCCAGGGCGTAAGCAACGGCACGAGTGAGCACCTGGGCGATGTCCATGCCCAAAAGGGCCATGGGCACCAGTCCGAACAACGACAGGGCACTGAATCGGCCGCCAATATCGGGCGGGTTGAGGAACACTGCACGGAACTTCTTTTCTTTCGCCAAATCGGCAAGCGGGGTCCCAGCATCGGTAATTGCAACAAAATGCTGTCCGATTTGCGAAACGCCAGCTTTTTCCAGTTCTCGCTTGAAGAACTTGTAGAAGGAATTCGTCTCAATTGTCGTGCCAGACTTGCTCGCAGGGATGAAGAGCGAGCGGCTCAAGTCGATTCGCCGGGCGACGGCCTTCACTGCTTCTGGCGTCGTGTTGTCGAGGACGATGAGCTCGGGGTAGCCCTTCGCGGGACCAAATGTCTTCGCACAAACCTCGGGGCACAAGCTGCTTCCCCCCATGCCCAAGAGCACAACGTGGCGGAAACCATCCTTACGAACCTGCTCAGCAAAACGCTCGATTTCTCGGCAATAAGAGAACATCTGGAACGGCGAATCCAACCATCCCAGCCGGTTGAGGATCTTTTCGGCCACTGCAGCGTCGTCTGTCCACAGAGATGTGTCCTTCTTCCAAAGCCGTGGGGCCCATCGTGCCTCGGTCACTGCATTGAGGGTCTCACGATAAGCTGCGCCCAGTTGTGGCATTTCAACACCCTGAATGCAGTTATAACCAAGTGTCGCGAGCCGCTTTTCCGCCAAGGTGGCCAAAAGACCGTCGAACGAATCAATGAACCGACGGATGCCGTCCTCTAGCAACTGCTCAGCAACCACCTCGAGATCGATTCCGAGTTGCTCAAGCTGTTCGAGATGAGCGCGAGCCTCTTCCACCCCTTCACGCACAGCGTCAGGGCGGACAACACCTGAGTGCAGCCACTGCTCAAGGGTCTGCTTTGGGACGGTATTGACTGTTTCTGGCCCCACAAGCGGCTCGACGTAAGCCAGAGGCGAATACAGGGGGTTCTTGGTGCTTGTGCTTGCCCAGAGTGGACGTTGGAGGTTCGCACCTTGCTCACGGAGTTTCTTGAAAGCGGTGGACGCGAAAAACTTTTCAAACTCCTGATAGGCAAGCTTGGCACAGGCGACCGCTGTTTTGCCAAGAAGCGGGCTTGCTGGTTGGCAGTCGGGCTGGGGGAGATTCGTGATGTGGGAGGTCAACATTCGGTCCACCAACGTATCAAGGCGGCTAACAAAAAAACTCGCCACAGACCGCACATGCTTCAGGTCGAGCCCTTCTTTCGCGCGTCGCTTCAACCCTGCCACATATGCCCCCATGACCTCACGATAGCGCCGGATGGAGAAAAGAAGGGTGACGTTCACATTGATGCCCTGAGCAATGAGCTCTTCGATCGCGACGAGACCAGCCTGTGTTGCCGGAATCTTAATCATGAGGTTTGGGCGGTTGACGCTTCGCCACAAGCGGTTGGCCTCCTCGATCGTCGCGACCGCATTGTGGGCAAGATAGGGCGATACCTCGAGCGAAATGTATCCATCCGCGCCTTTCGATTTCTCCCAGACAGGCCGAAGGATGTCCGCAGCGCGCCGAATATCTTCGACAGCAAGCGCCTCGTAAATTTCTAGCGTCGAATGCCCCAGAGAAGCCAGTTTTTCGATCGCTTTGTCATAGAGTGAGCTCGAGGCTAGCGCCTTTTGGAAAATGTCGGGATTCGAAGTGACTCCTCGAATCCCGACTTCGTTGACCAACCGGCGCAGCTCCCCATTCGCGATCATCTCGCGACTTATCGTGTCGAGCCACAGACTCTGACCCGCTGCTAAAAGGTTAGCAAGGGGGGTTTTCGGGCTTTGACTCATTTTACCAATTCCTCCACCTTTTTCTCGATAGCTTTGGCGTCGATGCCGTACTTAGCCAGCAGTTCCTCTGGCGAGCCGGATCGAGGCAGTTCAAGAACCGCAAGGCGTTCAACCTTGGCGCCTTGGCCCACGAGGGCGCTGGCCACCGCCTCGCCAATTCCGCCCTCCGGATAATGATCCTCCACCGTAAGAACGAGACCGTTAGTCGCTGCGGCGCATGCAGCAAGCATTTCAACGTCAAGCGGCTTCACAGTGAAAAGGTCAACGATGCGCACGGCGATCCCCTTGGCAGCCAAAGCATCCGCTGCCTTGAGAGCTTCGAACAGGGTCACGCCACCCGTAACAATGGTCACCGCGTCGCGGTCGCTTTGGCGGATCACCTTCGCACGGCCGATTTCAAAGACCTCGTCATTAGGATAAATGACGGGGGTCTTGGGACGTGACGTGCGGATGTAAGCGATGCCGGGATAAGAGGCGGCAAGCTCAACCGCGCGCTCCGTGGCAACAGCATCGGAGGGATAGAACACGACCGAATTTGGGATGGCGCGGAAGAGAGCCAAATCCTCAAGCCCCATCTGCGATGGACCATCCTCACCGATCGAGACACCGACGTGAGAGCCACAGAGGTTGATCGCGGACTGAGAAATGCCGGCCATCCGCACCTGATCGAAGCCGCGACTCAAGAAGACTGCAAATGAGCTGGCAAAGACAGTCTTGCCCCGGGCAGCGAGACCGGTGGCCATACTGATAACGTTTTGCTCGGCAATGAATCCTTCAAAGAAACGATCGGGGAACGCTTTGAGAAATCTTTCGGAGTACGTGGAGTTCTTCGTGTCGCCATCAAGAACGACGACAGTGGGATCAGCTTCCCCTAGCTTCACGAGTCCACTACCGTAGGCTTCTCGGGTCGCCACCATTTCGCCAATCTTGTAGTTTGGGGGGGCGATCGGCTTGCGCTCGCTTTTGGGGAGAACCCCTGTTCGTGGTCCAGGAGGAACAAGCCCCTCATCGCCGTCGACGCCGGCGGCGATGATGTCAGCGATGGCCCGCTCCTCCTCCTCACCCTTCTTGAAGGGCTTACCATGCCAACCGTTTTTGTCCTCAGCAAAGCTCACACCTTTGCCCTTGAGTGTCTTTGCAATGATAACGAACGGCTGGTCTTTCACCGTGTGGGATTTTTCAAAGGCATTAAGGAGTTCCGCTACACTGTGGCCGTCAACTGCGCAGGCGGCCCACCCAAAAGCCTCGAAGCGCGCCTTGTAAATATCGACGCGGTGTTCCAGCATTGTTTGCTGGCTCTGGCCGAGGCGGTTAACATCAACAATAGCTACTAAGTTATCGAGTTTGTAGTAGCTAGCCAGCTCAGCGGCTTCCCACACAGCCCCCTCAGCCACTTCGCCATCGCCCAGAAGAACGTAGGTACGGTAGCCGGTTTTATCAAGATACTTTGAATTGAGGGCCATGCCCACACCAGCACCGAGACCTTGGCCGAGAGACCCCGTCGCCACATCGACAAAAGGAAGCCGTGGCGTGGGATGCCCTTCCAGGTCGGAATCAAGACGCCGCAACGTCATGAGCTGTTCAGGCGAGAGGAATCCCGCTTCAGCCCACACCGCGTAGAGGATAGGAGCCGCGTGCCCTTTCGAGAGGACGAAACGGTCATTCAGTGGATTCCTTGGATCCTGCGGGTCGAAGCGCATCTCGTGAAAAAAAAGGGTCGCCACAATTTCGGCACACGACAGACACGTCGTCGGGTGGCCAGATCCCGCAGCTGAGGTCGAACGAATTGAGGCAATACGCAGCTTGTTCGCTTTTGCATAAAGTGCTTTGATTAACTGTTCTCTATTCATAGCCGCCAATTAACCCTTTCATTTTAGGCGTTGTCCACTAAAAAGTGATGCCAAAAATCCATTTTTTTGCAACACTTTGTATTTTGAGATGCAAAAAGATGAAAATCGAGCTTTAACTTTCCTCACTTCCAACTTGCACACTGCTGAAAAATTCCCCACTTTATCCGATACAAATCTCACAAAGGATTTGGGGCCGTGGACGAAAAAGTTATTGATATCATCGTCGACGAAGTCGTCAAGCGACTTACGAACAAGGTTCCCGCACAAAGTGCTTTCGGCTCACAGGTCTCAAGCGAGCCTAGGCCGGCCAGCGGTCTGCGAGGTGTCTTTGCGACAATTGAAGAGGCCATCGAGGCGGCTTGGATCGCTCAGAAGCGTTACGCCGATGCTACGTTGGAAACCCGCAAACGGGTGGTGAACGCAATTCGCGAGGTGGGCGAAGCCCACAAAGAGGACTTCTCGCGGCGCATTCTTGAAGAAACAAAACTCGGCCGCGTTGATCACAAGATTCGCAAACACGAGATTGTCATCAGGTTGACCCCTGGCCCGGAGGACCTCACGCCGCGCTGCTGGACTGGTGATCATGGCCTGACAGTCGAAGAGTATGCTCCCTATGGCGTGATTGGGGCTGTGACTCCTGTCACGCACCCAGTCGAAACAGCTATCAACAATGGTATTAGTATTTTGTCCGGGGGTAATACCGTCGTCTTCAACCCGCATCCTTCCTCCAAACGCGTTTTTGCTTACGCAATTAACTTGTTTAACGAAGCCATCTACCGGGCCACAGGCCTCGAGAATTTGATGACCTGCACCGAGGAGCCAACAATCGAAACGGGTAAAGCCATGTTCCGCCACCCGAAAGTGCGCGTCCTTCTCGTCACTGGCGGCCCCGGGGTTGTGCGCGAGGCCCTCAACAGCGGAAAGAAATGCATCACAGCAGGTCCTGGCAACCCGCCCGTTGTGGTGGACGAAACAGCAATCATTCCTAAAGCCGCCAAGGATATTCTCGACGGCGCCGGCTTTGACCACAACATCCTCTGCATTGGAGAAAAGGAAGTTTTCGTTGTCGAAGCGGTGGCTGATGCGCTGATCAGCGAGATGAAAAAGCTCGGCTGTGTGATGCTAACAAGGGATCAAATCGATGCTCTAGCGCAAAAAGCTTTTCAGTGCAGTGGTCAACATGGCACAGGAAAATCCTGTGGGGGCGCTGTCCTGAATCGCGAGCTTGTGGGGCGCAGCCCGCAGGTTCTCGCACGCGCTATCGGCCTGGACGTCCCCCCCGACTGCCCTCTGCTCATTGGCGAAACGGATTTTGACAACCCATGGGTCCAACATGAGCAAATGATGATGTTTTTGCCGATCGTGCGTTGCCGCAATTTTGAGGAAGCCTTGGAAATGGCTGTGGCAGCGGAACACGGCTACGGCCATACAGCTGTCATTCATTCTCTGAACGTAGCGAATATGACACGTATGGGCAAGGCCATGAACTGTTCGATCTTTGTCAAGAATGGGCCGAGTTACGCAGGACTCGGAGCTGGTGGGGAGGGACACACCTCGTTTTCCATTGCTAGCCCTACTGGCGAAGGGCTCACGACCGCACGCACTTTCTGCCGGATCCGTCGTTGCACGTTAGTAGACTACCTGCGAATCGTGTAATCACATTCCAGGTCGCCAAGCACACGAAGTTCGGCCTTACCGGTGGCGCCGAGCAAATAGTCTCCATTTGAGGGAATAGCCCGAGAACATGAAAATTGTGATTGTCGACTACGGCATGGGGAATCTCCGCAGCGTCGAGAAAGCGCTGAACAAAGTGGGAATCAATGCGGAGATCTCCTCGCAACGCGAAGCTATCTTCACCGCAGATGGGCTCGTCGTGCCGGGGGTCGGCGCTTTCGGTGATGCTATGGCAGAACTGCAGCGCCTCAACCTTGTGGATGCTCTCCGGGAGCAAGCCGCCAAAGGGGTTCCACTCCTCGGAATTTGTCTGGGCTTACAGATTCTCTTAGACGAAAGCGAGGAAGCTCCCGGGATGGAAGGACTTCGGCTCGTGCGGGGGCGGGTGCGCCGCTTCTCCCCTACTCTGAATCTCAAGATCCCGCACATGGGATGGAACGCTCTCAACATTCACCCCAACTCCCGGCTCTTTGCAGGGATCGCGCAGGGGGTGCACGTCTACTTCGTGCACTCTTATTATGTCGAGCCCGAAGACCCTTCAGCGACCGCAGCGACGAGTGATTATGGTATCCCCTTCACAGCGGCAGTGGAAAAAGACAACATTTTCGGAGTCCAGTTCCATCCCGAAAAAAGTCAGGAGGTAGGTTTGAACATTCTCTCCAACTTCGCTCGCCTGCTCGGGTAAAAAAGTTAGGTGACCAGCGCAAGTTTCGCTGGTCACCCATTTGAGATACCTTACGGCGACTCTACTAAGCGGTCTGTACCTCTTCGCTAACCGCGTGACTTTCGACTGCGTGCAGGAGGTAGTACTCGATCGAGTCAACGAGAGCTTGCCAGCTCGCTTCGATAACGTTTTCCGACACACCCACGGTCGTCCACGTTTTGTCGCCATCGCTGGATTCGATGAGCACCCGCACCTTTGCTGCCGTTCCCGCACGAGCATTAATCACGCGCACTTTGAAATCAGTGAGGTGGACTTTTTTCAGTTGCGGGTAAACGTTGCCCAACGCTTTGCGCAGGGCACGGTCGAGAGCGTTGACTGGTCCGTCACCATCGGCCACAACGTGATGTTCTCTGCCTTTCACTAAAACGCGGACGATCGCCTCTGCAGGGCAGGGGGCGTAGGGACTCTTCCCATAGGTGATCACCTTGAAGTCTTTCATCTCGAAGAAGGGCTTATAAGTGCCTTTGGCCTTCTGCACGAGAAGTTCGAAACTTGCTTCAGCGGCTTCGAACTGATAGCCATCCGCCTCGAGCTCTTTGATTTGCTGGACGATTTGCTTCACGTCATCAGTAGTGGCCTCAATGTTGATTCCGAGCTCTTCGAGCTTCGACTGAATATTGCTTTGGCCACTCAGTTCGCTGACGAGAATCCGGCGAACATTGCCGACGAGCTCCGGCGGAATGTGCTCGTAGGTAGCAGGGTTGCGACGCACAGCGCTCACATGCACGCCACCTTTATGGGCAAAGACCGTCTGGCCGACGTAGGGTTGGCGCGGATCCGGCGGAATGTTCGCGATCTCGGCGACAAAGTGGGAGACGGCTGTCAGCTCGCGGAGTTTTCCATCGGGCAAACAGCGCTTCTTTAATTTGAGCTCGAGGTTGGGAATGACTTGAATCAGATCAGCATTTCCACACCGCTCACCGTAGCCGTTGATAGTCCCTTGAATATGAACAGCACCCGCATGGACAGCCACGAAGCTGTTAGCCACGGCCATACCGGCATCGTTGTGGGCATGAATTCCCAGCGGGGTCGCACCAAGGGCAGCCTTCACTTCCTTGACGATGTCAGCAATCTCCGTGGGCATTGTGCCGCCGTTCGTGTCGCACAAGACGACAGTGTCGGCCCCCGCTTCAGCTGCGGCTTTGATCGTTTTCAAAGCGTACTCGGGATTGCTCTTGAAGCCATCGAAGAAGTGCTCGGCATCGTAAATCACTTCTCGGCCATGGCTTTTGAGAAAGCTCACAGAGTCGCGGATCATGTCGAGGTTTTCTTCGAGAGTGACGCGGAGGGCCTCATGGACGTGAAGGTCCCAGGTCTTGCCAAAGATCGTAACGACAGGGGCCTCTGACTCAAGCAGAAGAAGGATTTGCGAGTCTTCCGAGGCTTTCATGTTTTTGCGGCGCGTGCTGCCAAATGCGGCAAGTTTGGCATTCTTTAGGGGAATTGAACGCATCTTGCGGAAAAAACTGATGGCCTTGGGATTCGACCCCGGCCATCCGCCTTCAATGTAGTCGACACCAAAGTCATCGAGACGTTGAGCAATACGGACTTTGTCGTCGAGCGAGTAGGAAACAAATTCTCCCTGTTCGCCATCGCGAAGCGTGGTATCGTAGATGTAAACATCCTTCTGAACCTGCCTCATGTTGAATCTCCTTCCAGAGCTTATGTTATACGGCGGAGCAGAGATCGATGCTGCTCGCGCCTTGGTTCGTTTGTTGGGTTTCGTAGGGTGGGTAGGATATGTATGTCGGCGCGTTTATTGGACCCGGGAGGGCCCAATAATCGCTATCGAAATGATGCAAGTCGGGGTTATGAAGATTCTCGATGCCATGTCTTGTGACGCTTTCTACCCCCAGCACTTCTTCCTATTCGCACAGCGGCAAAAAGTTATCGGGGCACCGTTGGAGGGGGTCTTTGTTCAGACGGCTCCCGCAATTCGCTCGTGACCGATCTCGACGTTTTTCAAGACATATGCGATGATTCCCCAGGAAACAAGGACCAGTGTCACAGCTGCCAACGAGGCATGGACTTCGTTTAGGTTACTGGCCTGCTGAAACCATTTCCCAAGTTCGTTACTTGGCGCATCAGCCATCTTTGATGAGCAGAGTGAAAGCGTGATAGCTTTGAGCGACAGGAGGCGCAAGTCGCCTGGCAAGAATACTGTCAGAGAATCCAAGATCAAAACATACGAGACTGCGATGGCATTGGCTCGCTTCCCCAATAAGCTAAAGAGCATGCCTGCGGTAGTATAGGTGGTTACCGCCGCCAACAGCGCACGCATATCCCATATCGTCGCTAGAAAGGGGGAGAAAGGATCGGTTTGTTGGAGTGGCACCGTCCCCCAAAACAGAATCTGGATTGTGAGTGCCCCACTGACCGCGAGAGCAGCAACACTCACGAGCCATTTGACAAAAAACGGAAACACGCGTCCACAGGGCCGCGTCGTCACATACACGAGCGTCTTGTTTTCGATATCTTCCCTCAGGAGTCCAACTCCCCTGAAAACACAGAGCAGAGGAATAAGAACGGTTAGCGAAAAAGAGGCCCAGAAACGGTATCCATTCTCCCCCACCAGGCTAGAGTCGTTTCGAGAGTACTTTACCAAAGCCCCTAAAGCAACAAAAGCCAATCCCAACAGAATCATGGGTACGAGAGTGCTGGCCTTACCCTTCGTCCACGTCCAATACCAGCTTAATCGCAATAATGGCCTGAGCATGTTATTTCTTTAGCCTCTCACTAGATATTGGAAGACGGCTTCAAGCGATTCATCCACTGGTGCCAGAGATTGAATTTGCAGCTCGTTTTGGACCGCCAATTTCTGGATATGTCTACAAAGCAAATTGGCATCGGTGGTTCGCACAATCAGTGCGCGAGCATCGTCCTCAATAGCGACCGACTCGACCTTTTCCAGCGCAATGAGTTCCTGGGCTAGTCGACGAGGAAGATCGCATTCGACGCGATATGTGTAGGGCTGATTCTCGATGAGGGCGCGAATGTCAGCAATCTCTCCCTCGGCGATAAGGTTCCCATGATGAATGAGAATCACACGAGACGTCATCGCCTCGACTTCGGCAAGAATATGACTGGAAACGAGGATCGTGAGTCCGTCCCGGCCAAGTTGCCGCAGTAGGTGCGTAAACTGGTAACGGGCTAAGGGATCAAGCCCATTGAGCGGTTCATCGAGAATGAGCAAGGCAGGGTTGTGCACAAGTGCTGCCGCGAGTTTTACACGCTGTTTCATTCCTTTGGAATAGGTGCCCATGGGACGGTGGTAATCATCACCAAGTCCCACCTGCACAAGACGAGCTCTGGCAATTTCATCACTCGCGTCAGCAGCAACTCCGCTAAGTTCAGCCATTGTTTTTACGAATGTCAGCCCCGACATTGCATCGTAAATTCCCTCGCTGTCCGGGCAATATCCGATGGTGCGGTAGATCTCAGGGGACTCCCAGGGATCCTTGCCTAGGACGAGCACTCGCCCACGACTCGGTTTCAAGCGCCCCATGATAAGCTCAAGCAGGGTCGTCTTGCCAGCACCATTTGGGCCAAGCAATCCCGTGATACCTTGGGAAATAACGAGATTGATATTATTAAGCGCGATAACTTGACCGTACCATTTGCTGAGATTCTCGCAAGTGATCAATGGCTCACTTTGCTGCGCTTTATGGCTCATACTATCGTACGCCCTTGAAGATCCGTAGTGAGAGTAAACCCAAGGCAATCACGTGAACGAACAAAGCTACCTCGGCCATCGCTGGAGGGATGCGCTCAACGAGCTCAACTAAAGGCCCTTTGTCCGGCCCGGACGTGAGATCGAGGGCGGAGGCCAGCATCGTTTCCAGTTGAAGAAGCGGAAAAATCCAGACAGCCCATCGTTCAAGATGCGCCTGAAAAATGGCGGCTCCGAAAATGACTGGTCCCAGCCAATAAAGAACTAGGTAGCTCGTGGCCGCTCGGACTGCGTGGGTCATGGCTACTGCCGCCAGAGTGCTCAAACCCAAGAGAACCCCAAGCAGACCGACGTAAGCTAGGATCCAGCCTAGTTGGACAAGCCCTTTGAGCGCTCCGCGCCACGTCAAGAAATACCCCCAAGTGAGCAGATAGGAAATTGTTAGGGCGATCGCGACAATTCCAACAGAGAGCCCAACAACGCCCAAAGCCTTTCCAAAAAGGTAGTCACGGCGCCTAATGGGACGAGCCAAGATGGCAACGAGGCCGCCGCTCTGCCTCTCGTAGGCCACTGCGCCTACCCCCGCACTGAGCACAGCTATGAAGATGGGCCAATTCAGAATGCCGAGGTAGCGGCTCAAGAGGTACCCGACCGTGACTTTTTGCTCGAAAAATTTGAGGATGGGTTCGTCATAACGCAGCCCTCGGGACTGGCCAAGGGCCGATTGCATTTTATCAGTAAAGAAAAGTAACAAGGCAAACCCAACAATGGAGGTGACTACTGCAAAGGCTGCTCGTCTTACCGCTTTTTTCCGTAGCATCCACTGAGTGGTCACCTGGGCAACAACGTACCATTGCTTCGTTAGAGATTTTGGCCCATGGTAATGTTGGTAGGAGGTGTCATAGATGGGCATTTTGTGTCTCCTCGAGCAGCTCGATAAACACATCAGCTGCTTTTTCGGTCTCCGGCTCAAACCTCATCACGGTGCAATCCGATTCTTCGGCTGCAGCAAAGACCAGTTGCGACTCCTGGGGTGAGGCAAGCACGAGTCGAAGAGTCGCTCCTTCGGGCGGCGCAAGAAGTCGCCCTCCACGCTCTCGCAAAGATCGGACAAAGGCTTCCATGTTGCCTCTCACGCGAACAAGAAAAACTGCCTCATCCTGCACAGCGGATTTTGTCAACTTACGCGAAAGGATGCGCCCTTCGTTAATGAGAATGATTTCACTCGCCACGTACTCAACGTCGTCGAGCAGATGACTGCAAATGATGATGTTGATCCCTTTGTTGTGGCCGAGGTCTCGCAAGAGATCGAGCATCTCGCGGCGACCAGTAGGATCCATCCCGTCAGTTGGCTCGTCCAATAGGAGAAGTTCTGGATCGTGGACAATGGCCTGGGCAAGTTTGACTCGCTGCTTCATCCCTGCGGAGTACGTCTCAAGGTTACGGTAACGAGCCTCTTCAAGCCCCACGTACTGCAAAACAGAATGTGCACGTTCTATGGCAGCTTGGCGCGGCAAACCGGAAAGCTGGCCCATGTAGGCGACAAATTCTACTGCCGTCATCTCGCTAATGAGCGCTTCGCCCTCGGGCATGTATCCTACTTTAGCCCTCAGCAACCGAGCCTGCCGCGGCAGAACACATCCGCAGACTTCAACGCGTCCCTCCTTGAAAGGCAAAAACCCAAGAAGAGTGCGTAAAAGAGTGGTTTTTCCTGCTCCGTTAGGACCGACAAGACCAGCAACCCCGCCTTCGAATCTCAGCGTCACATTCCGAAAAACGAGGTGCTTGCCGTAACCAGTTGTTAGATTCTCAATGGTGACCATCGCGTGCTCCGCTCATCTGGCGTATTTCACAAAAGAGATAACAGAATCTCCAGGGCAAGCACGAAAAAGTTGAAAGCCGCGTGAAACAGGATCGCCATCTCTAGGCCATAGCGCCAAAAAATAAAGCATGCCCCCATCCCCAGCCCAAACGTTTGCATCACCTTCACCCATTCAGGAAGCAGGTAACCACCGTGCGCGAGCGAAAAGAGGAAGGAGCTCCCCGCAGCGGCAAGGAGCCAAGCCACTTTTGGGGAACAAAACCGTTGCAGTCGGTTTGCAAACCAACAAAACAAAAAGCCTCTGTAGAAGAATTCTTCCGCGACAGATGCCCGTAGGGCTAGCCAAAAAACAAAAAGAAAGTTCTTCTCCATCATTTCGAGAAGCTGCTTGCCAAAGGCGCCAATTTCGCCAGAGCTTAGCGACCACATCAGGCTCGATAAGCTAACTGCCACGCTTGACCAAACCAAAGTAACGCCGACGCCACGCCAGCTAATCTGAACCGCGCCTCTCACCGCATCGCCAAACACCCATCGGCACAATGGCCCACATGGCAGTTGCGCCGAGCGTAGAGCGGCGCAGATGGGAAGAGAAAAGAGGAAGAGTCCCACCACATCATCGAAGATGAAGGTGAGAAAAACCGTGAATCCGATGGGCGGGCGCAACGACCAGATAGCCACTCCTGGCCCCCCAACCAAAAGCAGGTAGACAAGGCAGAGCCATGCGATGCGAAAAAGTAGCTGATCAGCATGGTTTTTGCTCTTGGCCATGATGAGCTGGCCGGTGGCGACGGCGGCCGAAGCGTAGGCAACAAGCTTGAGAGCCGCGACCAAATGGTTATTTATCATCTCCCTCTGTTGTCCGAAAAGTTTAGAGAGCTGCTCTTAGGCACGGCATAAGCTCACCGATGACGGAGAGGCTGTGAGCGGCTCCGTGCCGCTGCCGACTTTGCTCCTTGTGAGAAGGCAGGCAGGACTTTAGCGAGATAACGCCCCGTGATGGACTGGGGATGAGCAGCAACTTGCTCAGGGGTCCCCTCGGCCACGATCCATCCGCCCTCCTCCCCGCCTTCCGGCCCCAAGTCGATAAGCCAATCAGCGCACTTGATCACGTCGAGATTGTGCTCGATGACAATGACGGTATTGCCTTGATCAACGAGGCGCTGAAGCACCTGGAGCAGCCGGCGGATATCTTCAAAATGGAGACCTGTGGTCGGCTCGTCCAGGATGTAGAGGGTGCGGCCTGTTGCTTTCCGCGATAGCTCTTTAGCGAGTTTTATTCGCTGAGCTTCTCCTCCGCTTAGAGTCGTGGCGCTCTGGCCGAGAGCGATGTAACCAAGTCCGACCTCT
>FWWL01002206.1_pt1 | contig 20977 bp, 20 predicted proteins | sample 2228331 | NCBI WGS metagenome assembly FWWL01 (sample SAMEA103939775, study PRJEB20133) | metagenome | reverse complement strand
TGTTGATGAAATAAGAAATTGTTATACAAAGATAAAGGAGACTTACGGATTTTTACCTAAGGAGATTTCTCTTAAAGTTGTAAAGGAGGACAAAATAAAAATAATTTATTTTGTTCCCTTTACCTCGGATATCTCTATAGATGTTTTTGATATTGCAGGAAGAGTTGTTTTGAATGTTTTTAAGGGTAAAAATAAAGAGGGTCTTTATTTTGTAAATATTGAACCTAAAAATCTTAAAAAGGGTGTTTATTTTATAAGATTAAAAACAAATAAAGGGAGCAAGGTTTTTAAGTTCTTTAACTATTGAGAATAATTGGGAATTAGTATTTAAATTGTTCTATAAACGCAGTGCTATAAAGTATTGATTTCATTAACATTTTGGAAGGTTATTAGATTTAAACTATGGGCTAATTTCAGGATTTATCCTACCCTTTATTTTAAAAATTTATCCTTTATACTTTTTGCAAAAAATTGGGAAATAAGTTCATTTTTAAAGGGGAAAAGGTATTTTATTTTTATTCCTCTGTATTTTTTTCTTAAATCTTTTATCTTTTCGGGAATCTCTTCTTCCACATGATGTCCTCCTGTAAACATTGTGGGGACAACAAAAATATTAGCTTTATTTTCTTTCTCATAAATATTCTTGATTACTTCATCCAGGAGAGGGGCGCAAAACTCATTAAAGGCAAAAAAACATCTTATTTTTAATCTCCTTTCAATTTCTTTACAAAGCTTTTTATGAAAATAAAAATGGGAATCATTTTTCCTTGTCCTTTCATAATTTAAAAGCTCTTTTTCAAGTTCCTCAAATTCCTTTTTTTCCCTTTCCTCCAAATCTTTTTTAAAAAATTTAGACCTTAAAAATAAATATCTTTTTAACTTTTCCTCAGGAAAATCAGAGGGAAAACCGCCATGCCCCACAAAGATTATAAATTTTTTCTCCATAAAAAATTATAAAAAATAAAAAATAAAAAATTCAAACAATAAAATATTGAAAATTTATTATAAATCTGTTATAATTAAAAATTGTTAAAAGGTTCAAATCCACAATTAAAAAAGGAAGGAACCAAGGATGAGGTTAAATATCTTTTTATCTCTTCTTTTATTAACTTCTAAAGCACTTTTTTCTCAGGAGCATCCTGGAGAGCACCCAGGGGAGCATCCGGGTGTAATAGAGAAAATAAGACCTGATGATGTAAGAAAGGCAATAAAAGATTTTATAGATACGGACGCTAAATTAAAGGGTGGATACTTTTTTATATGGGATTCAAAATTAAATAAGGTATGGAAATTAAAGTTTGAAAAATTGCATAAAGAAGTGAGGGTTTTAAGTGACGGCACATATTTTATGTGCACGGATTTCAAGGATGTTGATAAAGGGACAATATGCGATATTGATTTCTGGTTAAGAGAAGATAAAAAAGGTGAGTTAAAAGTTGTTGAAATAAAAATTCACAAGGTGGAAGGTAAACCAAGATTTAGTTATGAGGGTGAAAAAATAAAGGAACTGGAATAAAAAGGGGCTTTATAAATATGAGAAAAATTACAATAAGGGGGAACCCTTTAACCCTGGAAGGTAATTTTCCAAGTATTGGTGATAGGGCGTATAACTTTAAGGCACTTGATGAGAATTTCTCTCTAAAATATCTTAAAGATTTTTCTGGAAAAATCAAAATACTTTCCTCCGTTCCTTCTCTTGATACTCCTGTATGTTCGACAGAGACAAAAAAATTAAATGATATGATGGAAAAATTCGGTGAGGATTATGTTCTTATTACTATAAGTATGGATTTGCCCTTTGCTCAGAAAAGGTGGTGTGGTTCAAATAACATAAAGAATCTAATAACTCTTTCAGATTTTAAGGACAAATCTTTTGGTGAAAATTACGGTGTTCTAATAAAGGAAACAGGGCTCCTCGCAAGATGTGTTTTTATTGTTGATAAAGAGGATAAAATAAGATATATTCAATTAGTTGAAGAAATAACCAATGAACCTGATTATAAGGATATAGAGGAAAATTTAAGGAAAATCTAAAAATATATGTTTCTTTCCCTGATTATACTTTTAATAAGTTTAGATTCTTTGAAATTTAAATTTAATTATGATGTATATGTTTATGATATTCCAGAAAAATCATCAATTAGATTATGGATTCCCCTTCCCTTGGAAAATGAAGAACAAAAAATAATTAAAACAGAAATTGAAACAGAGCTTAAATACAAGATAACAAAAGAGGGTAAATTTGGAAATAAGATGATATATATTGAATCAAAAGGAAAAAGGGAAATAAGGACTAGCTTGAATTTTATTGTTCTGAGATATGAATCAAAGGGGATTAAAAATAAATTTAAGGATTTATCGCTTTTTCTTAAACCCTCAACCTTGATACCGGTTAATGATAGTACATTTAAGATTGCAAAAAGAGCAATAAATGGAAAAATGTTTAATTCTAATAAGGAAATTGCTAAAAAACTCTATTATTATGTTCTTGATTATATGAATTATGATAAAAGTGGTGAAGGATGGGGAAGGGGAGATTTCTGGTATGCCTGTAATTATAAAAAGGGTAACTGCACAGATTTTCATTCCTTTTTTATTGGTCTTTCAAGGAGTTTAAATGTCCCCTCCTTTTTTGAAATAGGTTTTCCCTTACCTAAGGATAAAGAAAAGGGAGAAATAATGGGTTACCATTGCTGGGCATATTTCTATGATAATGGGTACTGGGTTCCCCTTGATATCTCAGAAGCTGATAAATACCCTGAATTAAAGGAATATTACTTTGGAAACCTTGATAAATACAGGATTGCCTTTACAAGAGGAAGGGATATAATTCTTAATCCTCCCCAGTCAGAAAAAGCTTTAAATTACTTTATATATCCGTATGCAGAGTTAAAGGGTAAAGAATTCAAAAATATAAAATTTAAAATATACTTTGAGAAATTATAAACTTTTATATAAACCTACATATTTGAGCCTTTTATCCTCTAACCTCAATTTTTCTATCTCCTTCCATAACATATAGCTTTCTTCTTTTTTACCTTCATTAAAGAGTAGAATTGCCTTCTTCATCAAATCTTCATAGAGTTCCTTTTTATTTATGGTCTTTTTTAGAATTTCTTCCTCAATTTTCTTTGCCTCTTCAAGAGGATATGTGTCTAAAATCTTAGAAATAAATATAAGGGCATCCGCATAATTTTTATTTTTCTCATATATTCGAACCTCTATAAGTAAATTCTGTGATTTCTTTTCCAGTTCCTTTTGAACCCTTGTCCTTGTAACCATAAATTCTGTGCTGTAAAAACCTTCCTCCTCAAGTTTTTTTATAACATCATACGCCTTTTCATAATATTCATTTTTAACATAAAAACTTAAGTCCCTCTGAAGAGAAATAAGGAAATTTTCTCTTTTACTCTCACAATATGATATAAAGTCCCTTATTAATTCCTTATCCCCTATCTTTTTAAACTCTATAATAGCCTTCCTGTATTTTTTATCGGAATAGAAAGAAAGAGCATTTCTTAAAATTTCCTTCTCTTTATCAGAGAGTCCCGCCTTTTTCCCTATAATATTTTCTAAATCTATAAGTTTATTTTTAAGCAACTCTGGATTATTCAAGGAAATATAAGATTCATTTAAAATCGCATAAGCATCAAGCAAGTTATTCTCCTCAATTTTTTTATCCACATCTTTTAAAATCTTATCTATTTTTTCCTTCAAAAGTTCCTCTCTTACTTTATTAAAATATTGAGAGACATCCTTAAATTTATCATCCACATACACAATTTTAAAAAAGAGTTCAAAGGAAGCTTCAAAATTTTTATCTTTAAACTTCTCAAGAGCAAGTAAATATAGGGAATCAAGATTAAAGATAGGTTTTAAAACTACTTCCTCTTTTATAAACCTTTCCTTTTTAACCTCAGGCTCTACTACTTTTTTTCTTTCAGGAAATTTTATCTTTAAAGGTGCAAAGGCAAAACCCATACTTATTCTGTGAACATTTCCAAGGTCACCATAAGGCTGGAAGGCATAATCAAAATTAAAGTTACGGTATTTAATTCCAAATCCTGCTCTAAAACCTGCTAAAGGGTGTGTTTGTGAATAACCTGTAACATATCCTGCTCTAAGTGCAAGAATTTTCTTTATAAAATACTCTCCTCCTATTTTAAACTCTGTATTCTCCTTAAAAATTTTAAAAATTTCCATAGCAAAGCTTGCATCTTTATAATAAAATCCAGCTCCAATTTTAAAAGAAGAAGGGAGTTCAAAATTTTCAGAGTTTAATTTTAATTTTCCACCTATGTTTGAAATAGCCCCTCCTATCTCAAAATAAGATTTTTCAGGTTTATATACAAAACCCATATCAAAGGCAAAGGAAGAGGAAGAAAAATTATCAATCCTTTCATAAATATTTTTAAAAGTTACACCAAAACTTAAATTTTTGAAAAAGGAGGTAGATAGGGAAAGATTTGTGTTTAAAAAGGAGGCTCCAAAAGGTCTAAATGTTTCAGAGGGTCCTTCTCTACCTTCAATTTCTGAAACAAAAAAACCATAGAGATTAAAACCTGTAAAAATTCTTCCAAAGGGATGGGACAAACTCACACTTTCCATTCTCATATCAAGAAGATAATTGGAATGCATTAAGGATAAGTTTCCTTTATCTAAAAGGGATAAAAGAGCAGGGTTAAAGTATGTGGCATTAGCGTCTCTTACAAGAACAGAACCGATAGAACCCATTGCAATTTCCCTTGCCCCTATTCCCAGGGTAAGGAATTTTGCTCCTACGGAAAAAACAATAATATTAATTAATAACCCATCCATTTTTCACCTCACTATTGCAAATTTTTTAATTACCGTTTTTTTATCCTTTGTGTCAAGAGCCTCTGCTTTTAGCCTGAAAATATAAATTTCAGGAGCAAGACTTTTTAAATTCAATTTAATTGCATTTGAGTTAAGTGTATGAGGCTTAACACCACCTTTAAAAATTCCAGAAGCTTCCGTAATCTTTTTACCTCTTATATCAAAAATTTCCACCTTAACCTTTGCATTCTGGTTTATATAAAAGTGAAAGTTACCTTCTTCCCTTGCTGGATTTGGCCATACATATACGGTATTTTCAGGCAAAAATTCCCCCTTTGCACTGATTAAAACAGTGTCCTCCTTCTTTTTTAATTTTCCAAAATCATAATAATAGGCAATAACTCTTGCCTTTCCTATATCAGCTCCCACAGTAATTATCTTGCCTTTATATTTATTTTCACTCTCCTTAAAAACACTTATTTCCTCCTTTAAACTTCCTTTTGAGGTAATTATACTACATACAGGAGGAAAGTTAAAGGGTATATTAGCTTTTATTTCTACATTTAAACTATCACCTATATAAACTATTTCAGGAGAAGGAGTAAGCTCTACAACCATTGGATAATAAAATAGAATTTTAAAAATTCTACTTTCTCCCTTTTTTCTATCAAGAGGATGCTCTGTATCAAAATCATTATCATAAGCATAAACTTTATAAACAATCTCTCCTGAACCTGGTCCCTGTATCTCTCTAATTGTTATGAAGGTATCACCTCTTAATCTATCAATTTGTAATTCCTTATATGAGGTATCAAGTTCTCCATCTGTATCCCAGATAATATAGGCACCCTGTCCATTTGAGCCTGTAGTATCGTCATAAACGGAAGAGGGGTCTTTTATAACCCCTTTTATATAAAAGGAATAATTCGGCATAAAGGTATCCTCTGTAAAGGAAGAAAAGGAGGGAGGCAAGGTGTCATCATCAGGTGATAAAGTAAAGGAAAGGGTGTCAAATTTTCCAAAATTGTTATTTAAATCTTTGGCATGTAGGAATATATAATGGATTTCTCCTGGTTTAAATCCATAAATGGCAAGGTCAATCTTTTTGTATACATTTTCAACATTTTCATCATAATTTCCGTCAAGAGGTTCAAGGGGTATCCCTGTTCCCTCAGAACCTATTGAATCTATAAACATTTCTGCATAAGTAATTTTTGAATTCCCAAGGCCTGTGTCTGATACAAGGGAATTTATTTCAAGATAATTAAAAGGCTCAGGAGAAGGAGGATTAATTGTAGTAAAACATACAGGACCCTCTGTATCAGGAATTATTTCTGTAACAAAGTGAAACTCTCTCTGACCATAAAGAGTATTACCTGCAGGGTCCTTTATGTTCTGGGATATTCTAACGAAAACAGTTTCCTGAGAAGCAAAACCTGTATGTGGGGAAAGTGTAACCACATAATTGAGTGAATCATAAATTAGCGTAAAATTATGAAAACCACTTGATTTTCCCTCTATAACAAAATTGGTGTCAGAAACGGTTTGTGCGTTAAGTTTTTCTGAAAAGTTTATTATTATATCCGTATTCACAGGCACATTTTGAGCTCCATTAGGAGGATTAATTGAAACGATAGAAGGAGGAGTGTGGTCATGTCTTAAAAGAACCGAATCCATGTTGTTATAATTAACATTACCAAGTCCATCTATAAGCCACATATAAAGCCATATACCACCTTCAACAGTTGTATATACAGTATCAGGAGAAACTGGTTTTAAAGAGCCTGTTGTATCGTAATTTGATGATGGTTTTGCTCCTATTTTATAAAGTGCTCTTGAAATCCCGCTTGGCTCAGGAGGATTTATCCAGGTTAAAACAAATAAGGAATCAGAATTCCAGGGAGAGGGATTTGCTCCATTTGCAAGAAGATTTTGAGGAGGCGGAGGTGCTGAAATATCTATAAAAATTGAATCCTCAGGAATTCCTGTAATAATTTCCCTGTTACCTGCACTGTCCCTTGCTGCCACTTCAAAATAATACATGGTATCAGGAACCTGGAAATTAAAGATTATAAAGGTATCAAATATATTTGCCTGGTATAAATTCCAGTTTCCTCCCTTTAATTTATAATAAAGCTCATAGGATAAAATGCCGGATACATTATCATTTCCTTTTGTCCAAACAACTTTTAAGGTGTCTTGATTAATAGATAAAGGTAGGATACTTACCTTTGAATTAAAGGGTTTTGATGTATCTCTTTTAATATTTATACTTGCGGAGTTTTGCCATCCTGAGTTACCTGCAGAATCGGAAAGCCATATATAGATGGGAATTTTTCCTTCATTTAAAATTTTTATAGTATCAGGACTTTTATGCAAAGTGCCAGTATAATCGTTTTCATTTGAAGGTGGCATAAAAAGTTTATAAAACCTATTCTTTATACCTGTAAAATCAAGAGGTTCATTCCAAGTGAATATAAATAGAGAATCATAAGTCCAAACTGAGGGTGAAACTGAAAGATTTGAAGGAGCAGATGGTGGTGTAAGGTCTACTTTAATTGTATCTTCAAAGGTAAAAGTTCTATTTTCTGTATTACCAGCAGAGTCTATTGCAACAGACTCAAAATAATATATGTGTCCATCAACCCCATTAAATAAAGCAAAGGTGTCAGGATAATCTGAAAGAAAAGTATTCCAGGGATTGTTTCCATCCTTATAATATACATTAAAACTCTTAATACCAGAAGGGATAATACCAAAATCAATGCCTTTTGACCATGTTACATTAAACGGGGTATTATTAGAATATTTAGAAGGAATATTCACATCAGAACCCTGTGGGGACACAGCATCATACCTTAACTTAACAAGAGAATTATTGTTATAATTGGCATTACCTGCACCATCTTCAAGCCACATATATAAATCAACAATTCCCTGCTGACCAATAAAAACGGTATCAGGAGAATAGGGTTTTAAAGAACCTGTTGTATCAGAATTAGAAGTGGGAGGGGCGAATAATTTATAAAGTCCCCTTTTTATACCGGATTTATCATAGGGTGTAATCCAAGTTAATTCAAATACTCCTGTATTGGTCCAGGGAGAAGGATTTTTTCCATTTGCTTTTAAATCCTCAGGCGGACCAGGAGGGGAAAAATCTGGGCGAATTCCTATTGCTAATTTTAAGTCTTGGTTGGGGGCATCATAATAGCTTATAACAGGGTCTCCTTCACTTGTAAGGTCAAGAGAAGAAAATCTTCCCACATCTCCTAAGGAATCTACAATTAATGTGTCCCATTTGAGCGCGCTTTTCTTTAATACCTTTAAACCACTTATATTATCATCATAATAGGCTATCCAGATGGAGTCAAGAGAGCTTAATTTAATGGAACTCCATTGTCCTTGCGCGGGCGTTAAACTTGCATTAAAGGCATCAAGATAAAAAGTATCAAAATTTGTCCCGTTAAAAAAAGCATATTTTAAACCTCTATTCCCACCGTATCGGAAATAAGAAATATGCGGATTACCTGTGGAATCAAAGAATATAGAGGATTGTCCGCCTGTGTTTGTCCCACTTGCCTCTACATTATAAATTGTCCAGGCACCAAAATTGCCTGTGGCATATTTCAACCTGTTGTTGGTGGGTAATCTATCCCAGTAGCTTATGTGGACTTTGTAATTTTTGTCAACAGCAATATCAATGCCTCGAGGCTCTCTATTTCCTAAGTTTTGGTCTACAAATCCAATCTGCCAGGTTCCATTTCTATTAATAGCGTATTTTAAATCATTCCAAGTATTTTCACTGTAGGCTATATGAATATGATTACTATCGTCTATAAATATTGAGCAGGAACTCCCCAGGTCACCATTATTATCCACAACTTCAATTGTCCAGGTTGTCCCATTAAAATAAGCATGGGAAATATCATCATTTGAGTTATCACTAAAAACAATATGGGGGACTCCTGAAGAATCAAGTGCTAAGCTAAGCCATTTAAGCGTATTACCACCTGTAAAAACATAAACAGTGTCAAAGCTCCAGGAATTCCCTAAATCTGGAGAAAAGGCATATTTTATAAAAGTAAAAGTAGCATCATAATAGGCAATATGAATCTCTGAACCTCTCATTGCAATGGATGAGAACTGCCCCACATTCCCCGGGGCATCTACTGTAAATATTTGCCAGGTTAAAGAAAATATTACCAAACATACCATAATCTCTACCTCCTTCTGGTCTTATTTCCATTATAGAGAAAAAAAAATATTTTGTCAATTATTTGAAAAAAATTTATCTTATTTAATAAAATCTTTTATTAACCGGTTCAAATCCTTTTTATAAAAATTTTTATAAAATGAATCTGGGTTCAATACTTGAGGAAATTGTTCTGCGGGTGGAAGGGGCTGTTTATGCCTCCTGTGTTGGAAACGATGGAATTGCCCTTTCTCAACATATAAAAGAAGCAAAGTTTGACCCTGCAGTTGCTGATGCAGAAATGGCTAATATAATAGGTGTTATAAAAAGAGCTTCAGACAGCCTTGAGGGTGGTGGAGTTAAAGAAATATTCTTTTCCACAAATAAATACACTGTTCTTGTAAGACCTGTTAATGAAGAGGTTTACTTTACCCTTGTGCTTGCAGGTGCAATTCAAAATCTTGGACTTGCAAGAATTGAAGCAAAGAAAACACTTGAAAAAATCAAGGAGGTTCTGGGCTAAAAATATTTTTTGTATAAATTCGGCAGTCGGAAGAGGAAAAAGTCTCTAAAGGTGTAAAAAAAAAATTGGGGAGGAAAGTTGAAATCTGTATGTCAGAGTGTAACTTTCATAGAAGTTAAACGATACCTTTTTCTTACCAGGACAATAAAAATTAATTTTTCCAGCTTATTTCATAGACGCTCGGTGCTATCATCCGGATAGAAGGCGTTTTCGCCTTTTATAACTGAACTCTCATATATTAAACCTGCGTAAGTTTCCTTTAATTTATCAATCTTTACCTTTACCTCCTGACCCAAATAAGAAGCTCCCTCTTTAACAAAAATAGGAATGCCATCTGGCATATATCCAATTCCCTCATCAAAGCTTCTCCCTCTTTTTACAATTTTTATTTTTATTATCTCTCCAATCTTAAGTTTTTTTTGAAAAATCTTTACAATTTCAGGAAAGTAAATAAAATCAATATTTTCTTTCTCAAACTTTTCCTTTTTCTCCTCACTTGCAAGCAGTATATTTTTCTTTTTTTCTTTTAAAGCGATTTTTTCAAATTCCTTTTTTACAATTTTTAAATATCCTCTTTTTTCTTTAAATTTTAATTCCTTTAAATAATACAAGAATTTTTCCTTTTCCTCCTCTTGAAGTTCCTTAATAAAATTTTCAAATTTTTCAAAATCACTTTTTGAAAGAATAACTTTAAAGCAAAATAAATTCTTTATAAAAAGCTCTAAAAACCTTTCATCTTTAAGAGTATCAAAATCTATTATATAAATGGGAAGGGTATCTTTTTTCCTTAAAACAAGAACTAAAAGAAGAAATATTAGTATAAAAAGCAATATAAAAATTACTTGTTCAAAAAGAAACATAGTTATGGAAATAAATTTTTTATTGCCTCTTGAAGAGTTTTAACTTTTAAAATTTCTGTGATATTTTCAGCATCATAGGGCACTGCCCCTTTTTCAAAACCTAATCTTTTTGCCTCCTGAATCCTCTTCTGTGAATTTCTGACATTTCTTATTTCTCCAGCAAGTCCTATCTCCCCAAAACTGAAAAATTTGAAAGGTAAAGAAATATTTTTAAAGGAAGAAAAAATAGCAAGGGCAAGGGGGAAGTCCCCTGCTGTTTCTATTATTCTTATACCGCCAGCCACATTTATATAAACATCATACTGATACAAGGGTAGATTTAAATATTTTTCCATAACAGTTAAAATCATAAAAAGTCTTCTTAAATCAAACCCCTGGGACTCCCTTTTTGCAACAGGAAAGAAGGTTTTTGAAACAAGTGCCTGAATTTCAACCATTATCACCCTTTTGCCCTCCATCATTGGAAAAAGAGATATTCCTGGAGAACTTATATTTGATATGAATAAAGTTGAAGGGTCTTTTATTTCCAAAAGTCCTTTTTCTGTCATTTCAAAAATTCCTATCTCCTCTGTTGAGCCGAATCTATTTTTAAAAGGTCTTAAAATTCTTAGACCCTCTTTTTTTTCACCCTCAAGATATAAAACACAATCCACCATATGTTCAAGTGTTTTTGGACCCGCGATTTCACCTGATTTTGTAACATGACCTATTAAAAAGGTGGAAATGTTTTTTGTTTTTGCAATTTTAAGGAAAAAACAACCCACATCCCTTACCTGTGAAATACTTCCAGGTGAGGAGGGGTTTTCTCTACTATAAACTGTCTGAATTGAATCAATTATCAAAAAATCAGGCTTTAATTCTTCTATGTCTTCTTTAATTAAATGAATCTCTGAATTTTGGGAAATCCATATATTTTCTCCCCTTATATTTATTCGCTCTGCCTTTATTTTAAGCTGTTCCTTTGATTCTTCCGCGGAAATGAAAAGTATTTTTTTCTTTTTTTCGGATAATTTTTCTGATATTTCAAGCAAAAGAGTTGTTTTACCTATACCCGGGTCTCCTCCTATAAGGTAAAGTCCGCCCTCAACAATACCTCCTCCAAAGACCCTGTCTATTTCAGAAATTCCTGTTTTTATATAACTTTTTTTATCAAATTTTATCTCATTAAATCTTACTATTTTATCTTTTTCAGAAATTGGTTTAATCTTTTTTTCCTTAATTTCTTTAAAGGAATCCCAGGTATCACATGAAGGACATTTTCCCATCCATTTTGGTGACTCATATCCACAGTTTTCGCATATATAGATAGATTTATCCCCTTTCATCAAAAAATTGAAAATTTAAAATACTTCCTTGGATTTCTCTTTATATCCTCCACAATTGTTTTAATTTCCGTTAAAAGAGAGTCAATTTTCCTGTAAGTAGAATCATCATAAATGAGTTTTTTGATTGTTCCTTCACTTTTCTCAAAGGAGTTAATAAGAGAATCAGCCCTTTTTATTAAAACATAAATTCCTTTCAAATCTTCAAGAAGTTTATTTAAATTCCCACCTGTTTCTTCCCATGTATTAAGAAATTGAGAAAGCTCTTTGGAAAGGGATTTTAATTCTTGAGAAATCTCTTTACCCATATTGTTATAGTTAATAATAAGTTTTTTTGCTTCCTTTAAAAGAACATTCAGGGTATCAGCCAAGTTTTCTCCTGCTTTTATTAAGTCTCCAAGGTCCCAGCCAGTTTTTCCTTCAAGGCGTGTTCCTGGAGGAATTTCAGTTCCGCTTCCCTGTTTTACTATTACTCTTTTTCTTCCAAGAAAACCTTGATTTTCAACTATTATTTCTGCTCCTTCCCTTAATTTTAATCCATCTATAAAAAATCTTATTACCACCTTATCCTTTTCCACCCATAATTTTTCCACTCTTCCCATATTTATTCCCATAACAGTTACAATATCTCCCCTTTCAAGCCAGGAGACATCACTAAAAGTTGCCTCATAATAAAATCTTGACCTTGTAATTTTAAACTCAGTAAAAAACACATAAATAAAAATAAGGAGAATTATTGAAAAAAGCACAAAAAGACCAGAAACTATTTTTCTTTTATCCATTTGAATTTAAGATTATAAGGTTTTTAAAATTAAAAATGAAAGATTTTCCTCCTTTTATTTTAACACGCCTTGAAGATGTAATTAATTGGGGCAGAAAGTATAGTTTATGGCCCCTAACCTTTGGACTTGCTTGCTGTGCAATAGAAATGATGGCTTCAACAGACCCTATTTTTGACCTCTCAAGATTTGGAGCAGAGGTTTTTAGGCCTTCTCCAAGACAAGCTGATTTGCTGATAATAGCAGGAACCGTAACCTTAAAAATGGCTCCTGTTATAAAAAGATTATATGAGCAGATGCCGGAACCTAAATGGGTTATTTCAATGGGAATATGTGCCTCAACAGGAGGACCTTATTATAGAAGTTATTCTGTTTTAAAGGGTATTGATAATATAATTCCTGTTGATATTTATGTTCCTGGATGCCCTCCAAGACCTGATGCCCTTTTATATGCAATTCAAAAATTACAGGAAAAAATACAGAAAAGGTCTTGAAAAATTTAATAGAATTAATTGAAGAAAAATTTAAAGAAGAAAAAATTGATTTTAAGATAGAAGAAAAGGACATATTGACAATCTTTGTTAAAAAAGAAGATATTTTAAAGACAGCTAAAAAACTGAGATATGATGCTGATTTACTTTTTGATTATCTTATTGATATAACTGCCTGTGATTACCCGGGAAAAGAGCTATTTGAAGTTATTTATCATATTTTATCTTTTTCAAGAAATGAAAGGATAAGATTAAAGACACAGGTAAAAAGGGAAAATCCTTTTTTGTCCTCAATAAGTTCAATTTATCCTGCTGCAAACTGGTTTGAAAGGGAAATTTATGATTTATTCGGAATAAAATTTGAAAACCATCCCAATTTAAAGAGAATACTTTTATGGGAAAATTACCCGGGACACCCCTTAAGAAAAGATTTTCCCCTTGAAAAGGAGGTTCCAATTCCTGAGCTTGAAGATATTTACTAATGGAAGAGCTGATTGAGTTAAATATAGGTCCACAGCATCCAGCAACCCATGGGGTTATGAGATTAAAGATTTATTTAGATGGAGAAAGGATAAAAAAGGCAGAAACAATTATAGGGTTTCTTCACAGGGGTTCGGAAAAAATAATGGAAAATATGAGCTATCAAAAAGGAATGGTATGGACGGACAGAATGGATTATACTGCTCCTTTACTTCAAAACTGGGCTTATGTAATGGCTGTTGAAAAGCTTTTGAATATAAAGGTTCCTGAAAGGGCTGAGTATATAAGGGTTATTCTTGGAGAGCTTCAAAGAATAGCAGCTCATCTTGTATGGCTTGGAACCCATTTACTTGACCTTGGTCTTATGACAACTTTTATGTATGCTTTTAGGGAAAGAGAAAAAATTCTTGATTTTTTTGAAGAAATATCAGGGCAAAGAATGAACCCTTCTTTTTTTAGAATAGGCGGAGTTGCCGCTGATATACCTTATGGATGGCTTGATAATTTAAAAAATTTTCTTCCTGAACTTTTAAAAGCTATAAATGAAATGGACGAAATGATAAGAAAAAGCTTTATTTTTGAAAAAAGAACAAAAGGAATAGGGGTTATTCCACCTGAAAAAGCTGTTGAATATGGTGTAACAGGACCTGTTTTAAGAGGTTCTGGAATAAAATATGATGTAAGAAAGAATTTTCCATATTCTATCTATCCTGAAATTGAATTTGACATTCCTGTTTATTATGATGGGGATGTATATTCAAGATACATGGTAAGGATGCAGGAGATGAGGTGGTCAATAAAAATAATTGAAGAGGCAATAAAAAAGATACCAAAGGGAGATATTCTTATAAATGACTATAAAATTGTTCCTCCTCCTAAGGATAAGGTTTATAATTCAATAGAGGAGATGATTCATCATTTTTTGCTGGTAACAGAGGGTTTTCCTGTTCCTGAGGGAGAAATTTATGCTTCTGTTGAAAGTGCAAAGGGAGAGTTTGGAGTTTATATTGTTTCAGATGGTTCTAAAAAACCTTACAGGGTTCATATAAGGTCCCCTTCTTTTGCGAACCTCCAGATTTTAGAAAGGATTTTAGAAGGACATTTAATTCCTGACCTTGTTGCAATTGTTGGTTCTTTAGACCCCGTTTTTGGAGAAGTTGATAGATAATTAATATCCCCTTTATAATTAAACCTTTAAAAAGGAGGAGAAAAAATGAAATTATTTGTTTTTGGTCTTGATGGTGTTCCCTTTGATTTTTTTAATGAAAAATTAAAGAGGAACCTCCCCAATATAAAAAATCTTATGGAAAATTCTCAGTATGGAATACTTAAAAGCATAACACCTCCTATAACTGTTCCTGCCTGGATTTGTATGCTTTCAGGAAGAACACCAGGGGACCTTGGAATATATGGTTTTAGAAATAGAAAATCCCCTGATTATAAGCTTTCTATAGTAACTTCTGAAGATGTTAAAACAGAAACAGTTTTTGAAATACTTTCAAAAAAAGGAAAAAAAGTAATAGCAGTAGGGATTCCTCCTTCATATCCTCCAAAACCTTTAAATGGAGTTAGGGTTTCCTGCTTTTTAACTCCAGGGCCTGAAAGTGAATATGCTTATCCAAGGGAAATTAAAAGGGAAATAAAAAAAAAATTTGGAGAATATATTTTTGATGTGAAGGGATTTAGAACTGATAATAAGGATTGGCTTAAAGAGGAGATTTATAAATTGACAAATCAGAGATTTGAAGTTGTTAAACATTTACTTAAAACAAAAGAATGGGATTTGTTCTTTTTTGTTGAAATGGGGACAGATAGAATACATCATGGTTTTTGGAGATTTTTTGATGAAAAACACAGGTTTTATGAAAAGGGGAATAAATATGAAAAGGTTATTCCTGAATATTATAAATTTCTTGACGAAAAAATTGGAGAAGTTCTTGAAATTTTACCCTCTGAAACTTTTGTTATGATTATTTCTGACCATGGTGCAAAAAAAATTGAGGGATGTATTGCTGTTAATGAACTTTTAATTAAGGAGAGTTATCTCAGATTAAAGGAAAAACCAAGTAAAAAGAAAAGGTTTGAGATTGATATGATTGATTTTAAAAATACTTATGCCTATGGAGAGGGAGGGTATTATTCAAGAGTTTTTCTGAATGTTAAGGGAAGGGATAAAGAGGGAATTATTGATAAAAGGGATTATGAGAAAATAAGAGAGGAATTAAAGGAAATTTTTGAATCCTTAAAAAATGAGAAGGGAGAAAATATAAAAGCAAGGGCATATTATCCTGAAGAGATTTATCCTGAAACAAAAGGTTTTCCTCCTGATTTGATAGTTATATTTGGAGACCTTGATTATAGAAGTGTTGGTTCTGTAGGAATAAATGAAATTTATACTTTTGAAAATGATACAGGTCCTGATGATGCGAATCACTCTTATGAAGGTGTTTATATTCTTAAAAGCCCTGATAATAATATAAGAGGGAGAAAGGATGCGGAAATTTATGATGTAGTGGGCACGATTTTGAAAATATTTAGTATTGAAGAGGATGTGATATTAGAAAGCAGGGGAAAAACTCTTATTTGAAAGTGGAGGAGAAACCTAAATTAAGGTATTTTGATGTCGTTCCTCATGTAAGGGGGTTTATTATAAGGGACCCACTTTTAATTTCAAAGGAAATGTTTCTTTCAAGAGAAAGTTTTCTTTTGCTTTCTCTTATAGATGGTAATAATACAATAAGGGATATAAAGATGAAGTTTTTAAAAATGACAGGTATTTTGCTTTCTGATATTGAAATTATAAATTTTATAGAGGAGCTTGATAAGAATTTTCTTCTTTTTAGCAGGAGATTTTTAGGGAAAATAGAAGAGGAAAAGAAAAAAATGAGGGAAAGTAATTTTAAAGAAATAAAAACCAATTATGATATTTTTGATATTGAAAGAATTTTTAAAGAGAAAAGCAAGGATAGTAAGGAAAATATAAAGGGAATGATAATTCCTCATATTGATATAAATGTTGCTTTTGATACATATTTAAAGGTTTTTTCATATTTGAAAAATATGAAGGAAAGAATAATATTTATATTTGGGGTTCCTCATTTTTGGTATGAAGTGCCCTTTTCAATATTTCCTAAAAATTTTAAGGTTAAGGATAGAATTATTGAAAGTGATATTGATTTAATAGAAAAAATAAATTCAAAATTTGAATATGATATAAAAGGGGATTTTTTTTCTTACAAAAATGAGCATTCTATTGATTTTCCTATTATTTTTTTAAGTTTTCTTGAAGAAAAAAAGAAAGTTATAGCTTCCCTTGTATCTGAAAATAAAAAAGAAAATCTTATAAAAATAAAGGAGAAAATATGTGAGGGTTTAAAGGATATAAAAAAGGAGGATATGTTTTTTATATCAAGTGTTGATTTATCTCATGTGGGTAAGAAGTTTGGTGATGAAAAAAGTTATGATACTGAAGATGTAGATAAAACTTATCTTACATATCTTTCGGATTTGGAAAATGAAAAGGCTTTTGATTTTCTTGAGGAAAGCAGAAATAAAACAAGAATTGATGGTAAAAATACTAACTTTTTGTTTCTTGAAATTTTAAAAGAATTTGGAATTAAAAAGGGTGAGATTATAGATTACAAAAATTATTATGAAGAATTAACAGATTCAAGTGTTACTTATTCTTTTTTAATATTCAAATGAATTATATTCTATATACCTCCAATTTTTTCAGCGACTTTATTAAATATTTCTTTTGCAAAATATAGTGCTTCTTCTGCATCTCTTTTTGTATATATCTCAGCGGGAATTGCAGGCGGTGCCAAGGCATTAGGATAACGAGTAGTAATATAATACCTATCTAAAATTTTCCCATATTCAACTATCTTTTCAAATTCTTTGTCATATTTTGAACATTTTTCTGCCAGTTTTTTGATTGAGTGAAATGTTGGATATCTCCCCGTTATATATATTAGATATGACTTTAATGCTAACTGTGCTGATTGTTCACTCATAAAACAGGAAACAGAATAAATTGCTCCTTAAGATTAATTTCAGCAACCCTAAGGTTATATTCATTTTGTTTTAGCCATCTTTGAGCTTCTTCTTTGTTTTTTTAATATAATACCTTTCCTTCTTTTAATACCTGTTTTATAAAGGGATTTCCCATTTCTATCATTCTTTGAAATTCTTGAGGAGTATAAACAAAAACATCTACCTGGCCTAAGTCATTATCAATCAATTTTGCCACTTCTATCAGTCTTTTCAGGAATCTCTTTTTTGTTTTTTTAATAACAACAAAATCTATATCACTATGCTCATCTGCCTCATTTCGCGCATAAGAGCCAAAGAGAATAATTTTCTCTGGCTTATATTTCTTTATGCATTCAATCACCTTTTGCAGCCTATCCATCATTTAATAAGTTAGTGGAACATTGGGGTCACCTGCTACAAGTGCACCTAAATCTATTGCATATGTTGATATTGCAGTTGATTCAGATTCTACATCCGGGTGCAGTCTTACAACTTCAGTCCATGGTTTAAAGTCCGTATTTACCTCCTTCTAAGGCATTCTGTAAAATTTTATTTCTCCTTTTTGCTAACCCTGTTTTGAAGGGCATTTATTAATATAAATGATTTGACCCTTTAATGTCAAGGGGAAATATTTAAAAAAAATCTGATATTTCTATTATGTCCTCCTCTATAAGGGTAAAATCAAGGGATTCAAGATTAATCTTTAAATGCTCTATTTTCTCTGTTTTAAAAATCACAAATATATTCCTTTTCCTGGTTAAAAAATTTAAAATAACCTGAAAAGGATTTTTTTCATATTTCTTCCCAATTTTTTCAAGAATTTTCCACTTCCTTTTTTCAGGAAAATTCCCCTGCCAAAAAGGAGAATAACCAGAAAGAATTATTTTTCCTTTTTCATATAAAGGTAATAGCTTATCTTCCACATACCTGAAATTTGAAAGATTATACTCCACCTGATTGTTTTTAACACCATAATTTATTAAAAGCTCACTAAATCTTTCAAAATCCCTTTCATCAAAATTACTTACACCAAAATATCTTATTTTCCCCTTTTCTTTAAGATAAGAAAAAGCATCCAAGGTTTCTTTTAAGGGATACTCCCCAGTATAATAATGAAGGAGATACAAATCTATATAATCGGTTTTTAATTTTCTTAAAGACCTTTCACAAGCTTTAATCGTGCCTTCAAAAGAAGCATTTGAAGGGAGAACCTTACTTGTTATAAAGATTTTTTCCCTCTGATAATTTTTTATAGCTTTTCCCACAATTTCCTCTGCTCCAACATACATTTCAGCTGTGTCAATATGATTTAAATCCCTTTCAATTGCATAAGAAATTGTTTTTATCATTTCCCTTTCATCTTTTATTGCCCAGGTTCCAAGAGCAAAAATTGGAATCTCTTCCTCTCCTAATTTAATTTTTGGTAACATAAAAACTTTTATTTTTCTTCTTTTTTAAGTTCCTGGTATAACTTTCCAAAAATATAAGCAGAAAGAAAAAAGAAGACTATTATAATAGCCCCTATAAGTTTTCTTCTATTTAATATATTCTCCTTTTTTTTAACTTCCTCCTCAATTTTACCAAGGTCAGCATAAATACCACCTGTCTGTGAAAGAATATAATCAACTTCAACTATATGAGTTAAACTTCTAAAGGAATTTCTTGTCGCAAAAAGCAATTTATTTAAATCTTCCACATTAAACCCTTCTGTCCATAGATTTTCTATTCTTTTATAAAGATTTGAAATTGTATTTTCGGTATTCATTAAGGCAAATTTAATCTTTTCAGCTTTTTCAAAATCATGGCATGTAGAACATAGCTCAGGAGTAATAAGAAAAAGCCCAGCCTTTTTCTGGCTGTGAGCAGTATGACAGGTTACGCAATTTGGACCAACAGGGAGAGCCTTCCCATGCGCACTTTTAAGATAGTTTTCCTTTACACCTGCGTGACACTTTCCGCAAAAAGAAGTAACTTCCTCATACTTGGGTATACCTATAAATCCAAATTCTTCACTCATTGCCGTTTCTTCATCTTTTGGATTACCACCATGACAATGATGACATGAAATTCCGTTTTCCGCGTGAATGCTTTTTTCCCATTCCCTAACAGGTTTCATTAAATATTCATCACCACTTTCAATATGACACTTTATACACACACTTTCCATCTTAGCAAAAAGAAAAATAGGTAAAATTCCTGAGATTAAAAATATATATAAAATTTTTAGATTTTTCATGATATATACCCCCATACTGTAAGAAGGATATAAAATAGAATTCCAAGGACAATAGTTAAGAAAAATAAAGGTCTCTTCCATATCCTTCGCTCAGGATTTCTATCTATAAAAGGCAAAAGAAAAATAACTACTGCTATAATAAGCTGCAGAAAAATTCCAAGGAATTCATTGGGTATTAATTTGAGAAATTGATAATTCGCAAGGAAATACCACTCAGGCTTTATATGCTCTGGAGTAGAAAAAGGGTCTGCAGGAATTAAAGCATCCTTAGGAAATACAAAATTGGGAAAGAAAAACACAATTATAAACATAATTCCAAGAAATATATAAATTACTTTTAAATCTTTAATAACAAAATGAGGAAAAAAGGGAATCTTTTTTACCTTAGTTTCATCTGTTCCAGGAGGATAGGAAATACCAGTTCTCCTCATAACAAAAAGATGGGCTATTATTAAGATAAAAATTGCAAAAGGAATAAAAGAAACATGAATAGAAAAAAATCTCCCGAGGGTTATTTGAGTAACTTTTTCCCCTCCCCTTATTAAATATATAAGCCATTCACCTATGAAGGGGAAAGCCCCGGGGAAATTTGTGGCAATTGTTGTAGCCCAGTAAGAAAGCTGGCTCCAGGGAAGGAGATAACCAGATAAACATTCAACAAGAACAAGAGCAAAAAGTAAAAAGCCCGTTATCCAGTGGATTTCTCTGGGTTTTTTATAAGAACCCATTATAAGGGTTGAAAACATATGAAGGAAAAGAACAAAAACAAAAATGTTAGCTGCAACAGCATGTACCCTTCTTATAAGCCATCCCATAGGAACCTCATTTGTAATATAAGTAACACTCTCAAAAGCCTTTTCAACAGAAGGAATATAATACATTAGAAGAAGAATTCCCGTAACAATCTGAATAGAAAACATAACAAGAAGAACAGCCCCCATGGAATACCAAAAATTAAGATTTTCAGGAACCATATATCCCGCAAGATGTTTGCTATATAATTCTTTTATTTTTAATCTTTCATCTATTGCCCTTATTAATTTGTTCATTTTAATAATCCCCTTAAGATAGAACAATAAACCCTTCAGGTGTTACTTCAACTTTATATCTCTTTAAAGGAGCAGGAGGCGGACCTGAAATGGGAGCACCATTTGCATCAAATTTTCCTGCATGGCAGGGACAGAAAAATTCTTCTCTCTCAGGAATCCATTTTACAATACATCCCAAATGGGTGCAGATGGCAGAAAAGGCATAAAGCATTC
>FWWL01004494.1_pt1 | contig 20980 bp, 11 predicted proteins | sample 2228331 | NCBI WGS metagenome assembly FWWL01 (sample SAMEA103939775, study PRJEB20133) | metagenome | reverse complement strand
ACAGGAGGGCGACGGCCTGCGCGGGTATGGCCATCCACTATTGCGAAGGGTAAAGGAGGAGAGCAACGGACTATTCAAACATCTGAACAATACCTGCTTTGCTGTCTATTCCATTGATCCAAGAGAGGAAGTGCCAACACTGTTCGAGCCACCGGTATCGCTGCCCGATGATTGCTATTGTCAAAAAACAGAGCATGCTAATGGTGATGAGTTTATCGAATTTCTCAATAAGTTAAAAGGAAAATGTCAACGATGACACTACTTTTCTATTCACCAGATCCACTTGACTCAGAATGGCTGTCCGCGGCGGTCGCCCTTGCCGTTAGTTTTTTTCTCTTTTTCATGGGAGCGCCGGCGTTTGTTATCCAGACGCTGATTGCCGGTAACCTTCGGGATCTTTACTATGAGCATTATCTGAAAAAGTATATTCTGTGGTTTTTTTTCTATATTTTCGGTATCTTTATTTTATTTATTTTGAGTAACTCTGTATGGGATAATGCTGTATTAAACGATAAATTATGGTTGGTGTCATGGGTGGTAGTAATACTTGTGCTCATTCTTACTTCTTTGGGGATTTGCTTTTTCATAATACACTTTAACTCCGGGAGCAGCATAGAAAAGAAATTGGCAGAGCAGATAGCGAAAGATGCCAAGAAACACTATGAGAGTGGCAATAGTCGCGGATTAGAACACTACTTAGATCATCTGAAAATCATGGCGGTAGAAGTTCGCAGCGGAACGCCTAAAAAGCATTTTTTGAGACAATGTGAGAATTTGATGAAGTATCTCATTGATAAAAAAAAGCGGCAAGGCCCATCATCACAAAATGCAAAGCCTAACTCCTGGCGGTCTTTTCTGCGGCGTCCCAAGGCTGATGGGCGCAATAATGGCTCTCATCCGATATTCCCGTTATTGAAAAATATTCTTCGCGAGGTCATCTGTGTGAGCATCACAGAGAGCCGGGAGCCGGCTTCCTCTGAAAACATCAAGGAAGCGCTGAATCTATTGGTACATATCTATAATAAGTTAGGGCGCGGTGAAATACACTCCAGTCTGGTCGTAACAATAGGCCACTGCATGCAGGAGATAGCCATTATGGCGCTGGAGCGTGAAGACCAGGCAGCCACCATGGAGGCTGTGGAGAAGATTGCAGAAATCGAGGGGCGCTATCAGGAATTGTACATTGTAGCCAATAAAGCCCTGTTTTGGTATGAGCGGTCTGAGCCTGCTGTAGCCGCAGTGAGAAAATTGGAGAGCGCTATTAGAAGGGAAGAAGAATTGAAAAGCAAATTGGAGATCATTTCCTGGTGGTTAGGCCTGGTCGCCAATTTGCACAGCAAAGGCGGCAGCGCTGCTGAGTTTGCGGAGTGGCAACTGCACAAATTCGGACCGGCATTGACGCCCGAGGTTTTCGAGCGGACTTACAAGCACTTTGCCAAACGCATGGGCTTCTTTGATACTGCAGACGCAGTGCGAAAGCTGCAAAACACATGGTTCGCGTCATGAAGCCCACGTGCGCCAAAGGCCTCAAGTGTTCACGGCGGCCCTGGCTTGGGCGGCCACCTGTTTTCTGTCCATTTTGCCGCTGTCGGTTTTGGGCAAGGCATCGGTGAAGCGGATGTATTTGGGCACCTTGAAGCGCGCCAGATGAGCGCGGCAGTGTTCGAAGATGTCGGCTTCGGTGGCGGTATGCTCTGGCCTCACGACGACGAAGGCGTAGCCCACCTCGCCCCATTTCTCGTCGGGCACACCGGTTACGGCGGCTTCTGCCACGGCGGGATGTTGCAACAAAACCCGCTCTACCTCAGCCGGATAGACATTTTCGCCGCCGGAGATGAACATGTTTTTGATGCGATCCACGATGTAGAGATAACCCTCCTCGTCCATGCGGGTCATGTCGCCGGTGTGGAACCAGCCGTTGCGAAGGGCGGCTGCCGTGGCTTCGGGGTTTTGCCAGTAGCCGGGGGTTACCATAGGGCCGCGCAGGAGCAATTCGCCCGGCACCCCGGGAGGCACATCGCGGCCTTCGCTGTCGGTGATGCGCACTTGCACGTAGAAGTTGGGCCGCCCGATGCTGCCTTTCTTGCGCACGGCATCGCTTTGGTGTAGCGAGGTAAGGTTAGGGCCGACTTCCGTCATGCCGTAGCCTTGGCGCACATAGACGCCCTTGTGGTGCCAGCGCTCGATGAGGGGGATAGGCATCGGCTCGCCGCCGACGATGACGTACAGCAGGCGCGAGAGGTCGGCCTGTTCGAAATATGGCTCGTCGGCCAGCATCTTGAGCATGGTGGGCACACCCATGAAGATGGTGCATTGCTCTTCTTCCAAGGCGCGCAGCACCGCTGGTGGGTCGAATTTCTTGAACAGACACGTATAGGCGCCGTGGTGCAAAAACGGCGTCAGCAGCACATTCCAGCCCCCCGTGTGGAAGAAGGGCATGACGTTTATGGTGCGGCTTTCTGCATTGACTATCAGCGACAAGGAAGTGTTGATGCTGTTCCAAAAGAGCATCTTGTGCGTGTACAGCGCGCCCTTGGGGAAGCCGGTAGTGCCGGAGGTGTACAGAATGAACACTGGTGCGTCTTCCTGGAGGTCGGGCGGCGGAAGCGGTGTATTGTCCAAAGACGCTTCGCGGCACAGGGCGGAGAACTTAGCCAGTTCCATGCGATGTGGAATGCGCGCCCAGGTGGGCGCTGCTCGCACCAACGGCTCAAATTTTTCCTCTGTGATGACCAGCTTGGGCTGGGCATCCGAGAGTAGGAAGTCCACTTCAGGCGATGCTAAGCGGTAGTTGATGGGCACGAGGATGTAGCCCAGTTTCTGTGCGGCGACGAACAGCACCACGTGTTCCAGACAGTTTTCGGCCAGCACGGCTACGCGGTCGCCCGGGCCGATCTGGCAGTGGTGGTACAGGTAGCGGGCTATGCGGTTGCCGGTGTGCTCCAGTTCCAGATAGGTGAGCGAGCGACCGGTTTCGTATTCCTTGAGGGCTGTTTTATCTGGGCTGTAAACGGCCCAACGCGAGGTCCAGTCGAGCATCTTGCTGCAGTTGTTGGGTGTAAGTTAAAGGCAGTGTAATGGAGGCGCGGCGGGCGGTTGGCTGGCGCATGTGGTAAAGTGGCTAATTGCCCTACCTTCGCAGCGCAAATAAACACAAGACATGTTTATGAAAATCAACATTGCTCTGGGTATCATTGCCATACTGTTGGCGTGGATGACGTGCAAGAACTTGCAAAAGAGTACCTTGGAAGGTGGGCAACTGGGAGCATCAGCTAACGCCGATATGGCCGCGGCGACCAACGACACCATTGCCCTCATGCGCGTTCCTGTGGATGCGCTCCCACCGGCATCGGCCAGCCACCGCGCCTACCTGTCTTCGGCCTACTGGCACTTGAGCATGGCCGTCAGCCCAGGCGGAAAGGAGGTGCAGCCATATTACGAGAACAAGTGGCTGGTCTTTCGCGAAGACCAGACTTTCGATATCCTCATAGACGGTAAGGTGGTGGATACGGGCCGTTGGAATTGGGATGTGAACAAGAACTTTCTCTACCTCTCCTGTAAGGATCCGCACCTGAACAACAGCTGGGCCGTTAAGGATCTTTCCTTCCTGATGATTTGGATAGGCAATACCGACCTGAACAACACGGGCATTCAGATACGGGTGCAAGGTCACAAACAGCTGCCGTGGGACGACAGCGAGAAAAACTAAAAACGGCCTGTCGTGGTGTTCATGAATTGCCAGGCGTTTGATGGCGTTATTACCTATACCTTTGCACGCTTTTTGAGGAAATCCTCTGCTGTGCATCCTTCGCCGTATTCGTATAACCTGCAATTACACATTCCATGCCTTCCAACGGCAACCATCACGGCTACCATCGGCTGACGTGGGCCGGTCTGATCATTACCTTAGGTATCATTTACGGCGACATTGGCACCTCGCCGCTGTACGTGATGCGAGCTATCGTAGGAGAAAGCCCGGTGGACAGGGAGACCATACTCGGCGCAGTTTCGCTGGTATTCTGGACGCTCACCATTCAGACCACGCTGAAGTACGTTACGCTCATCCTTAGGGCCGACAACAACGGAGAAGGCGGCATATTCTCCATGTACACACTAGTGAGACGGCGGCGAAAGTGGCTGCTATATCCGGCAATGATAGGCGGGGCTGCAGTGCTTTCGGAGGGTATGATCACGCCGCCCATTTCGGTGTCGTCGGCTATTGAGGGCTTGCAGTCTGTCGAGCAGTTACAAGGGCTTCATATCCCGACGATACAGATAACCATAGGCATCCTGACAGCGCTGTTCATTTTTCAGCAGTTTGGAACGGCCACAGTAGGGCGCTTCTTTGGACCTATCATGCTGGTGTGGTTCTCCATGTTGGGCATCCTGGGCAGTATTCAGATGTATGGCGACCCCTCCGTGTTGGCTGCCGTCAATCCTGTTAATGCCATACAGTTGTTGTTGCACCATCCGAATGCACTGATCTTGATGGGCGCCGTATTCCTATGCACTACAGGAGCCGAAGCGCTATATGCAGACTTAGGTCATTGCGGCAAGCAAAACATTCGCATCAGCTGGATATTTGTAAAAACCTGCCTGCTGCTCAATTACTTTGGTCAGGCAGCGTGGTGTCTCCAGTACGAAGGAGGGCTATTGCCAGAGGAGACGCCCAACCCATTCTACGGCATCATGGCCTCATGGTTTTTGCCATTGGGCGTAGTGATTGCCACCCTGGCAGCCATCATTGCCAGTCAGGCGATGATTTCAGGCTCCTTCACTTTAGTTAGTGAGGCCATCCGCCTGGGGTTGTTGCCCAAGCTGACGGTTATCTTCCCTTCAAATATGAAGGGGCAGCTGTATTTGCCGGCGGTAAACACGCTGTTGTGGGTGGGCTGTGTAGGCATCACGCTCATCCTCAAGGAGAGTGCTCGTATGGAGGCTGCTTATGGGCTGTCGGTAACCATCACGATGCTCATGTCCACCATCCTGATGTCCAACTTCTTGATTATGCGGCGCGTGAAACCCATCTTTATCTGGGCGTTTCTGTTGTGGTACCTGAGCTTTGAGGGGGCGTTCTTTGTGGCCAACCTCCACAAATTTGCCGATGGTGGCTTCATCACGGTGCTGGTTGCCTCAGTGCTCTTTACGCTCATGTACGTGTGGGTGAGTGCGCGCAAGATAAAGAAGCGCTTTTTGCAAAATGTGGACATTAGGGACTACATTGACCAGCTCATCATGCTGAGCAATGACGAAGAGGTGCCCAAATACGCCACCAACCTCGTCTTCCTGAGCAGCGCCAAATCACCCAACAAAGTAGAGGAGAAGATACTCTATTCCATTTTGCAGACCCAGCCCAAGCGCGCCGATGTGTACTGGTTTGTCCATATTCAGGTAACGGATGAGCCTTACACCATGGAGTATCGCGTTAAGGTGTTGGCACCCAACGATGTGTACAAGGTAACCTTCCGCTTGGGCTTCCGCGTGGAGCAACGCATGAACCTGTTCTTGCGCAAGGTAGTCGAAGACCTCATCGAGAGCGGCGAGCTCTCCGTGCAGGCGCGCTATCACCTCAACGACGCAGAGTTACCTACGGGCGATTTCCGCTTTGTCATCATTCAGGAATTCCTTTCGCACGAGAACGACCTGCCGGTAATGGAGCAGATTATTATGAGCATTTACTTAGGTGTCAAGCGAATAACGGCCTCCCCGCAAAATTGGTTTGGTTTGGACAGCGACTCTGTCGTTATTGAGAAAGCGCCTTTAGTGTTGCGTCCGGTACGAGGGTTAAACTTGCAGCGCGTCAGCTGATGATGTCGCGTCATGAAAGTCTTGGTCATCCGCTTCAGTTCCATTGGTGATATCGTGCTCACCAGCCCAGTGCTGCGCTGTCTGAAACAGCAGCTGGGGGCAGAGGTGCATTTCCTGACCAAGAAGGGCTTTGCGAATATCGTTCAGTCCAACCCGCATGTAGATCGCGTCTTCCCTTTGGGCAACTCACTGGGTAAGATCATCGCCCTGTTGCGGCGTCAGCGCTACGATTGGGTATTAGACCTGCACCACAACTTGCGCAGCTGGGTCGTCAAGAGGGCGCTAGGGCGCCCGGCGCGCTCCTTTTACAAGGCCAATCTGGAAAAATGGATCTTGGTCAATCTCGGTGTGGACGTCATGCCAGAGCGCCACGTCGTCTACCGCTATTTGGAAACGGCCTATCCGCTGGGCGTGCGATACGATGGGCAAGGGTTGGACTACTTCATTCCGCCCCACGAGGAAATAGACCTGGCCACCTGGGCCGGCCCACAGGCTCCTTATGTGATTGATGTTGGCTTCGGCTTTGGCCCGCAACTGGTGGAAGAGGGAATCACTCAGCCCTACAAAGTGGCTTTTGTGGTGGGCGCGCATCACGCCACCAAGCGCCTTCCGCAGGACAAAATGGCCCATATCTGCCGGAGCTTACCGATGCCCGTGGTACTCCTCGGCGGCAAGGACGACGTCGCGCGCGCTGACTGGGTAGCGCATCAGGGTGGTGCGCATGTGTTCAACGCCTGTGGGCAGCTGAGCCTGCACCAGAGCGCCTCTGTAGTGCGCCAGGCCGCCGTCGTGCTCACCCACGACACCGGGCTGATGCACATCGCCGCGGCTTTTCGAAGGCCCATCGTCTCGCTGTGGGGCAACACCGTGCCGCGTTTTGGCATGTACCCCTTCTATCCGGACGGCCTACAGTTCAACACGAGCTTCGAAGTCGAGGGCCTATCATGCCGCCCGTGTTCCAAGATAGGCCACGAGCGCTGCCCTAAGGGACACTTTCGCTGCATGTGCGACTTGGACGCGAGCGCCATCGCCGCTGCCGTAAATGACCATTTCAAGGCCGTGAATGGCTGAAAAAGCAACCTTTAAGACAGTGTTGGGCAAAAACTTTCTGCCCCTAAAAAACGAGGCTGATGCGCTTCGCTTACATTTGCACTCACATTGAACCATCTCAATACCGCTCTTTCAAGACAAACTGCTTATGCGCCTGCAACCATTACCCTTGTCTTTTGCCCTGCTTTTGCTGGCAAGCCTGACCTATGCGCAAGACATCCACTTCACGCAGTTCAACATGTCGCCCATGACCCTTAATCCGGCTAATGCGGGTCGTTTCGAAGGCACTGCACGCATCGGCGGCATCTATCGTAGCCAGTGGGCCAGCGTTATCAATAACCCTTACAGCACGCCCTCCGCATGGGTGGATGCACCTATTATCCGCGGCTTCCGGCGGCAAGACTGGGTAGGCGTAGGTCTGATGCTTTACCAAGACAGAGCTGGCTCGGCCGGGCTAACCCATGGAGCCTTCAAATTTGGCGCCACCTATCATTTTGCTTTTGGCAAACGAGGCAACACGGTGCTTTCCATCGGCGGCCATTACGGCGGAGAGCAGCGCCGCATAGACATCAACCGCTTGCAGTTCAGCGACGGCTTTAATAATCAGGGCGAATATGTGCCGGCCCTTAGCATGGACAACGGCCGCGTGTTGGGCAATGCTAACTATAATGACATTGACCTGGGGGCGGTCTTCTTTTCCAAACTTAACAAAAACATGGACTTTCACGTGGGCTTCTCTATTTACCACTTCACGCGGCCTAATTACAGCCTCATCGGCGGTGGTGGTGGCTCTGGTCCTAGCCCCGGTCCTCAGCAGGGCTTTGCCCGATTGCCGCGCCGCTACGTAACCCACGGACAGTTCAATATGGCCTTGAGCGACCGCACTTCATTTAGTCCCACCTTTCTGTATCAAACTATGGAAGGCAACGACGAAATCGTCGTGCAGGGCATGGCGGGCTACCTGCTCGACAGGGAAAAAGACATCACGCTGCGCGCGGGAGTGGGCTATCGCCTCAGCGATGCTGTAAACCTCTTGGTAGGGGCTAAGATCAAAGACTTGACCATAGGGGCCGCCTACGATGTGAACATCTCTGACCTTTCCGTCGTGAGCAACTACCGCGGTGGCTTCGAGATTGCCGCCAACTACATTATTAAGATATACAAGCCCACCGTAGTCAAGCCCAAAGTGCTCTGTCCGCGTTTCTAAATCCGTATGACCGAAACATTCCCTTTTCCGACATTTCCTAAACCGTTATTTGCTATGTTCAGACTTATTGCTGCGTTTTGTCTGTTGCCCGTGGCCGCCGCTGTTGTGGCGCAGCCTTTAAACCGCTCAACGCCCGAGGCCATGGTCAAAGCGGCTAAACAGGCCGAAGAGGAAGGCAACCCCTATGCGGCGCTTGAATATTACGAAAAGAGCTTCCAAGAGACCAAAGAGCCTGCGCTCAACCATGCCATCGCCCGCCTCAACTACGAGCTGCGCGACTACCAGCGTGCAGAGCGCCTGCTGAGCAAGATTGTGCTGCGCGACCGCCGCAACATGTACCCCGACCTGAAATTCCTCTACGCCATGACCCTCAAGCACAACGGCAAATACGCCGATGCGGAGGACATGTTCAACCAGGTCATCGCCGACGGGTTGGACTCAGTGCTCGTGGCGCGCAGCAAACTGGAAATTGCCGGCTGTAAGCTGGGGCGAAAGGCCAAACAGCCCGAGACCCTCAAGGTGATTAACGTGGGCAAAAAAGTCAACAGCCCACAAAGCGAGGCCTCGCCTTGGTATAGCAACGGCGAGCTGCATTTCTCCTCCCTGGCCGCTAAGGATGTCATCGTCGTTGATGGAAAGGAGGGCGATTGGTATGCCAAGATCTACACCAGCAAACCACCTGCCCAGGAAGGGGGCGAATTCCAGGCCCCCGTAGTACTGGGTACCAACATCAACCGCGAGGGCTGGCACCAGGGCAACGTCAGCATCAGCCCAGACGGCAAGACCATGTACTTCACTCGCCAGGAAATCGAGGGCAACTACGTGCGCACCAGCAAAATCTTCTACGCCCTCAAAGGCGACGACGGATGGGGCGCGGCCAATGAGGTAGTAGGCGTCAATGGCGACTACATCGCTCGCCACCCGTGCGAGGGCGAGCTCTACGGCGAGAAAGTGCTCTTCTTTGTGGCTGACATGCCAGGCGGCCAAGGCGGCTTCGACCTCTACTACGCCCCCAAAAAACGCGATGGCGTCTTCGGCTTACCTGTCAACTTAGGCCCAGTCATCAATACGCCCGGCGAAGAAGCCTCGCCCTTCTACCAGGACGGCAAACTTTACTTCAGCAGCAACGGTCACCCTTCCTTGGGTGGCCTCGATGTTTTCGTCAGCGAGTGGGACGGCTCCAAGTGGAGCGCTCCCGAGCCATTGCCCGCGGGCATCAATACGAGCTTGGACGACTTCTTCTACACGCGCAGCCCTGACGGCTATTCGGGCTTTTTGGTCAGCAACCGCCCAGGGCCTAACAACCTCAAGAGCAAAACTTGCTGCGATGACATCTATTTCTGGGAACAAGAGCGCATTAAGGTCGAACTCCTGGCCACAACCTTCCGCCTGCGCAAGAAGGATGAAAAGGCCAATCCACCCTTAGAAGGCTGCACCGTGCAGGTCATTGACGTTACGGAGAATAACCCCCTCAACATTGACGCCAAGACCAACCCCACGAGCAACGACTTCGCCTTCACCTTGCTGCCCGACCGCTCCTACGTCGTCATCGCAGAGCGCGAAGGCTTCTCGCCCGACACCGTCCGCTTCAATACTACCGGCATCAAGAAAACCACTAAGGTGGAAAAGAAACTGGTGCTCCGCACTAAACAGCCGCCCAAGCCGCGCATCGTCAAGCGCGATGAGCCTATCCGACTCAATAACATCTACTACGACTTCGACAAGGCCGACATCTTGCCCGATGCCGAAAAAGACCTTCAGTTCTTAGTCGGCCTCATGAACCGCTACCCAGACATGAAAATCGAACTCTCTTCGCACACCGACGCGCAGGGCAACGACGACTACAACGAGCGCCTCTCGCAGCGCCGCGCCGAAAGTGCCAAGAACTGGATGGTGGCCCGCGGTATTGCACCCGAGCGCATCGTAGCCGTGGGCTATGGAGAAAAGCACATCCTGAACCACTGCAAAAACGGCGTCAAGTGCACCGACGAAGAGCATCGCTTCAACCGCCGCACGGAGTTCAAAATCCTCTCCGGCCCAACGACCATCACCATCGAGGAAGAGGTAAAAGAGGAGGGGCAATAGTCTCTGCTTGCTGCCTTGTTACTTAATGATGAATGATGAATGATATTTTCCAAGGCGTCTGCAGAGCTTACTATTTCGAAGACAAATTTCAGTGGCGCAGTCGTGTGAAAAGTAGAATCGACCACTTACTACCATAGTCGCCGTTCTCACCTCCGTTTTTTTGGGGTGAAAAAACGGCCTCGGTGAGGGCGGTGCAGGTGGCGGCAGACACAAAGGAGGATTTGGGAAACAGCCGCCGAGTTTCTTGCCGGAAAATGTGTGCCCTTTCAAAACTTGTAAAAGCATCGGGGCGCCCACACAGCTGCTGGCGCCCTGATGCTTTTCGCTCTGCCTTTCGCGCGCGTAAAGGGAATGCTTCTTTTGGGTAAATGGCTCGCTCTACCTTTGCTGCCGCTATGGACTTTATTGCTGAACTTCGTTGGCGAGGCCTGATTCACGACATCACCCCAGGCACAGAAGAGCACCTGCGCGCCGGGCGGGTGCGCGGATACATCGGCTTTGACCCTACGGCCCCCTCTCTGACCATCGGCAATTACGTACAGGTGATGCTCCTGCTTCACCTGCAACGCGCCGGACATCAGCCCGTTGTGCTCATGGGTGGTGCTACCGGACGCATCGGCGACCCCAGCGGACGCGATACGGAGCGCGACTTGAAAAGCATCGAGGAACTCGAGCGCAACATCGAGCACCAAAAAAAGCAAATGCAGCGGCTGCTCGATTTTTCCGAGGCCATCCCTAACCGCGCCCTGATGCTCGACAACTACGATTTCTACGCCCACATGAACGTCCTCGAGTTCTTGCGCCACGTAGGCAAGCACTTGACCGTCAACTACATGATGGCCAAAGAAAGCGTACAGCGCCGCATCGAGTCGGGCATCTCATTTACCGAATTCAGCTACCAGCTGCTCCAAGGATACGACTTCGTGCTGCTGCACCGACACCACGGCGTAACCCTCCAGATGGGCGGCAGCGACCAATACGGCAACATCACCACCGGCATCGAGCTGGCGCGCAAGATAGACGGCCAGCGCCTCTACGCCGTGGTAACACCGCTACTTACTAAGGCCGACGGCACCAAGTTTGGCAAAAGCGCCAGCGGTAATATTTGGCTCGACCCCGAGATGACCAGCCCTTACCGCTTCTATCAGTTTTGGATAAACGCCGACGACCGCGACGTGCCCAAATTGATGCGTTACTTCTCGCTCAAGAGCCGAGAAGAAGTGGAGGCTCTGGACGCCGACCCCATGCGCGCCAAGCGCGCCCTGGCCGAAGAGCTGACCATTCGCCTGCACGGCCAGGAGGAATACGCCGCCGTCCAGGCCGTATCGGCCCTGCTCTTCGACCCCAAGGCCGGCCCCGATACCCTGCGCAGCCTCTCGGAGAAAACACTGGCACAAGTGGCTGAGGAAATACCGTCGCCCCAAGTCCAAATGGAAGCCGTGCAAAACCACTGCAACATCTTGGAGTTCCTCAGCGAGCACACCGGCATCACCGCCAGCCGAGGCGAGGCCAAGCGCGCCATCCAGAACAACGCCGTCAGCATCAACAAGGAAAAAGTTCTCACCAGTGATATGACTATTGCGCCCGAATACCTCTTGCACGGCCGCTATATCTTGGTGGAAAACGGCAAGAAGAACAAGTACCTGGTGCAGGTGGTGGCGTAGAGCGGTGGCAGCGCACCTACAGAGCAGGCTGTAAAAAAGACACAGCCCTCGCCGAAATGGCGAAGGCTGCAAGAAAGAACATTTGAAATCCCGGGACTTTACCATTCAATGGTAATGATGATGGTAACCCCCTTTACCTTGATGGTTATCACGATTTTTCTCTGCTCCGAGGTGCCCGAGCCGCCTGTTTCTTCAACCTCCACCTGGTAAGTGCCTTTGCTGATGTTTACTTGCTGGCCGTTGTAGGTAAGCCCGGCGTTCTCGTAGGCCGTGCGCAGAAGGTCTTCACCCAGCACAACATCTTCTGCAACCTCCAGCAGTCGGCGCTCCAGCAGCAGGCTCCTGACTCGTTCGCTGAGGTTTTCGCCTTTCATCTTGCCCGTGATGAGGATAGAACCATCTGCCTGAGCCACAGGAAGGGTAGCCACCTCGTCCGTGTTAGGCCGTTGCAAGAGCATGTTCTCGTAGAAGTCCTTGTCCCGGCGGATGCAGATAAAACTGCCATTACTGCAGGAGTTGAAGACCTTGCCGAGGCCAATCCATATGCCTTTTTGTTTTGCAGTGGGTTCTACGGGATCCTTTACGCAAGCGGCAAACGGGATGGCCATCAGGGCCGCAAAGAAGGCAATGCTCCAGATTTGCTTTTTCATAAGCGGTTACGTTTAGATAATTAAAGTTTTGAGAGTGAAGTGTTTCTGATGATCTTGCCTTAGAATCCACGGGCTTAGGTCTTTGTTACCCGCCTGTAAGGGCCATGCTTTTGGCGTTTGTCGGGTGGCTGACTAAGGGTAGTACTATTGTCGGCGCGACTGTGAAGCAGGGTGGGCGCGGTGCTGTGGGGCTGCGGTTTCGCCATTATTAAGGCCGAAAGCGGGACGAAGGCATGCGCAGGGCCAAACAGCAGACGCGCGCAGGGGCCAAGTGGCCGGAAAGGTTTGGGCGGCGTCAGGGGACGTTTTTCCCAAAAAAGAGGGAAGAAAAGGGAGGCGGAGGGCGCGGCTGATAGAAGTGGTGGGCGGACAATGTGCCGAGGTATATGAGAAAAAAAAGCCCTCGCCGCGGCGGCGAAGGCTGCAAAAAAGGACGCACTGAACGAAGGTTTCTTACCAACGGATGGTGATGGTGATGCCATCTTTTGTGATGGTAATGGTAATGGTGATTTTGGAGGGAAGGGTCTCTTCTTTGCCCTGGACGTCCACGGCGTAGTTTCCCTTCTTGATGACCAATTGCTCACCGTTGTAGCGCAGGCCGCCGTTTTCGTAGGCCGTGCGCAGGAGGTCTTCGCCCAGTACGACGTCTTCTTGCAGGAACAGGGTGCGGCGTTCGAGCAGACCGACGCGGGCTTCCTCGCTGAGGTTGTCGGTGCTGATGTCACCTTTTACTTCGAGAGAGCCGTCTTTTTTGGCAACGGGCAAGGCGGCCAGATAGTCAGGGTCGAGCCGCACATTGAGCATGTTGAGGTACGGTTCACCTCCAGGGCGGATGCAGATAGATCTGGCGGGTCTGCAAGAGTTGAACTCCTTGTACAGACCGATCCACCATCCAGGAGCCACACGGCTATCGGGCTGAGGAGCGGGTTCATCTTTTACGCAAGCGGCAAACGGGATGGCCAGCAGGAGGGCAAACAGGGCAACGCCCAGAAGTGATTTTTTCATAGTAAGTGTTTGAGAACAGGTTAAGGTCTTTGTTTGAAAGACACCAGTGTATCCTCGGGGGCCAGCAGGTGTTACCCGTGATTTTACTCAGGGGGGAGAGCGCGTCGTCTTGTTTCGCTTACACCTTAATTAATATTATAGTTCGGAGCAAAGAGAGCCGAGTGCGAAGGCCCGATGGCCATTTACAACTCTTGCGTTACTTTGGGCCGTGTTAACGGCTTGAAAGATGACAGCGAGGATATTTCTTCTGGGGTTGCTTTTCCTGCCCATGGGTGCGGTGGCGCAATGGCGCTATCAGGCGGGGCCTATGGTTGGGGTGCAGTACACCCTGTTGTACTCGGATTTGTTTACGACGGCCTCTGGGCGAGTGGCGCCTGCGGTGGGGTGTGCCTTTGTCGTCAGCCCCCATCCTCGCTGGGAAGTGGGGCAGGAGGTCGTGCTCACGGAGGGCGGCGCCCATGCTCGAGCGGTTTATTTTCAGGCTGGGCGGCCGCCGGAGAATCACCTATACACCTATAAATTCTACTCTTTCGAGACGACCCTTTACACGGGCTGGCGCCCAGCCCGAAACCTGCCCTTGTGGCTGCAGGGCGGAGGCTTTCTCGGAGCGAACTTCGACCACCTCAACCGCCAGCAGCGGGAGCTGATGATTGGAGACTACGAGAACATTAACCAAGCCACCCGGGCCGTCAACCTTAACGATGCCTTTTCTGGCTTGGACTATGGCTTAGCTGGTGGTATCGCATTAGGAGAGGGGCAATTCCGGGCAGCAGCTCGCTACTACATGGGGCTAAAAAATCTTTACAATTACCTCGACTTCATTGCCCATGATGCCTCCTTTATTCAAACAGCAATGCTGCGTTGCTCCCTGACGTATTATTTAAAGTAAAAGTACCACTCGGATCAAACATGAGAACCGGAGAAAACTTTACATTTGCTCCAGGCAAACACTGAGAAGGTCGAAGGGTGTGGAAAAAAAAAATGCCGCCCCTCTTGCATCAGTTAAATTCTCGTGCGTACCTTCGCAGGGTAAAATAGCGATGGAATATCGCCAGGTAAAGTTCCTTTTCTGTTAGGCATTATTTTTGCTTCTTATAAAGAATGCCTTTTACGGCGCTTGATAAAGCATCCAGAAATCGAAAAATGTTTCGAAAGTGCCATTTAATCCACTGAGATGCAAGGAATTACCGGTTATCTCTAATATCATTAACTTAAATTGTAAATCTCATGAAAAAAGTCTACGAGGCCTCTCAGCCTGGTTGTGGTCATGTTGAAGATGCACTGACCAACTTTTTTTCGAGCAGAACAATGTCCGTCCTTCCCCGCTTGGCGACAATGTTCTGCTTAACGCTTTTAGGGGCGAACCTCGCCCATGCCCAATGTTCGGGTGTGTCGTGCGATATTGGTTATGCTCCGGGCGTTTCGGCAAACATCAACCTGTGCCTCAATGCTTTGGGAGAAGGCCAGATTAATGCGGCCTTTCTGGCGCCATTTACAACTACCTCTAACCCAGGGTGTTGTAGTGTCGTTAGGGTGTGGGAAGATGCCGCTGCGACAAACCCTTTGGATCCTTCAGACCCCAACTATGACGTGGATTGCACTGATGTGGGCAATACTTACACGGTTTGGGTTACTCGAGAGGTAAACTTGCCTCCTTCGGGTACGGGCAGAAGTGCGGCCATTCAGTTTAATATCACGATACTGGACTGCACGCCACCAACGATTACCTGCCCATTGCCGGCATCGTTTACTTGTGCTGCAGATTACTCAGCGGCCCTACCGCCTGACCCGATGACAGCAGCGCAGTTCAACGCGTTGGGTGGTTCGGTCTCCGATAACTGCGGCATCTTGGATGTCTCGTACGTTGATGCTTTGGTGCCGGGTAGCCTCACCTGCCTGAACGGCTTCCAGGTGTTGCGTACCTACACGGCAACGGACGTGAATGGCCTGACGGCTACCTGCACGCAGCTGATAACGGTATCGGATAATGTGCCGCCACAGTTCACTACGCCACCCCAGGATCTGACCATCAACTGTGCAGCCCTTCCGCTTGCTCAAGGACTTGCCATAGCCGCATGGCTGGCAAACTTTGGCGGAGCCGTTTACTCGGACAACTGTCCAGGACCGATTACGCAGAGTGCATTTGTATGTGCGGCTCTGGGGCCTGGTTCTCCAGCACCGATTGTGGGCTGTGCTTTTCCAACACCTGCTAGCGCGGCCACAATCCTGGCTCAGATGCCAGCAGCCTGTGCCCCGCAACCGCGGGAAGTGCAGGTGGGCTTTTACATAGAGGATGCCTGCGGTAACCAAGCCTTTGCCACGGCCATGGTCATCTTGGTGGACAATGTACCGCCTTCCATTACTTCTTTGCCGGGCGGCCCGGCGTTAGGCCCATTTACCTGCGCCAATCTGGTGCCAGCGCCTGACCCAGCGGCCATCGTAGCTGGCGACAACTGCACACCCGCTGCCCAACTCATTCGCGAGCATGTGAGCGATGTGCCAGCAACGGTAACCGGCTGCCCTGGCGCCCAGACCATTATTCGCACGTACCGCGTGAGTGACTGCGCCGGCAACTCCACTACGGCCACCCAGACCATCACAGTGAACGACAACGTCGCTCCCACTTGGGGACCCAATCCCACGGGTCTTTTCTTGGCCTGCGACGCTCCTAACCTCTCTACCACTATTGACAACTGGTTGGCCAATAATGGCAATGGAAACGCTGCAGATAACTGTAACGGCGTAACCATCACAGCCAACTACGCCAGTGCGGCAGCAGTGCTGGCAGCCATGCCGCCGTGGTGCGGCGGGCCTGCCTCTTCTACCCGCTCGGTAACGGTAACCTTTACGGCTACCGATGGCTGTGGCAATACCTCCACTCGCACGGCGACTGTTACCATCCACGACTTCGTGCCGCCGCAAGCAGACCCGATACCCAACGCAACGGCCACCTGCCTGAGTTCGCTGCCTGCACCCAACCCAGCGGTGGTGCCTAACGTGCGCGATAATTGCACGCCGAGCGCCAATGTGGCGGTTACATATATTAGTGATGCCATTTTGGGATCCGGCAATGGTTGCCCAGGGTCGCCCTTAATTGTGGTGCGTTTTTATAGGCTGGATGACTGTGCAGGTAACTCTGTGTCAGTGCGGCAAATCATTCAGGTGGCAGATACTGTGCGGCCCGTATGGACCACCGACCCCACGGGTCTCACGCTGGCCTGCCCGGCCAACAGCGCTGGAAATACTACGGCTATCCAGAACTGGATCAATACTCAGGGTGGCGGCACGGCTACTGACAACTGCACCGGGCCTACCTATCGCACCATCCCGGCCACTGCTGCGGAGATGCAGAACATGCTCTCTCCTTGCGGTCCCTTGGCGGGTTCGCTGGTGGTTACCTTTGTAGCGGAAGACAGCTGCGGTAACTCCGCCACGCGCACTGCGGTGCTGACAGTGACGGACATGACGCCGCCTTCGGCAGACCCCATCCCGCCGCTGAACGTGCAGTGCCAAGAGCCGCCGGCCAATATCGGCGTAGTAACGGGTGTCTCTGATGATTGCTCGCCGGCGGGTACTATTTCTGTTACACATGCTGGCGACACAAACAACGGCGTAGATATCGGCTGCCCCGGCACGCCGCGCGTTGTTACCCGCACCTATTTAATAACAGACTGCATGGGTAACACCACTACCCGAACACAGACGATAACTGTAGAGGACAATATTGCACCCAACGCCAATTGTCAAAATGTAACGGCTTACCTCAATGCCATGGGGCAAGTCGAGGTATGTGCTACACAGTTTAACAACGGTAGCGCAGATAACTGTGGCGGAACGCTGACTTTTGAATTCCAGCGCTCAACCAATCCGCCATTCAACACGACATTTGACTCCTGGGAAAATTGCAAGACCTTTAACTGCAATGACATTGAAAACATTGCCAACTGCTCTGCAGGCACGGATAATTCGGAGGCCATTGTCATCCGATTCCGGGCTATTGATCCGTGTGGAAACATTTCCGGCTTCTGCACGGCCAGCCTGACGGTAGTGGATAGCATCGCGCCTACTATTCAAAACTGCCCCGGCAATCTCACCGTGAACACCAGCGATGACGAGGGCTACGACTGCTCGGTAGAGGTAACCTTGACTCACCCGAATGTGACAGATAATTGCACGGTGCCTTGCTACGAACTCGAGGTGCAGAAAGAAATCAATGGTGTACTGACGACCATCAACCCCGCTACGGGTGCTCCGGCAGTGGGCTTCCGCACGCCGGTGATGCCAGGCGATGATTTGGACATCGTGCTTTCAAAAGGCCCGATCTGCAACGAAGACCAGATAGATGATGATTACAGGATCATTTACTACGCTCGCGACGAACACGGCAACGCCGACACCTGCTCTTACATGATCAAGGTGCGCGACGACGAAGCGCCTGTGTTCCTCAACTGCCCCACGGCACCTATTATCGCAACGGTGGTATCGGGTGAATGCGACCAGATGAAGTGTTGGGAGGCTATCCGCTTCTACGACAACTGCCAATATCCATTTGAGCCTCCGTACGGCAGCGGCGAGTGCCCAGTGCCGACGCTGGTAGTTACTGCCAGCGATACGACAGTCATGGTGGAAACTATCGGCGACGACCACTGCGCTCTCTTCCCGGTGGGTGAGACCTTTGTGTACTATACGGTTACGGATATCTGCGGCAATACGGCGACGTGCACCATCACCGTGCAAATCTCCGACGAGGAGCCACCGATGGCCATGTGCGTGCCGAACCTGACGGTCAACCTCGAGCCGAACGGTCTGGCGTTCTTGACCTTTGCTGACCTCGATGCGGGCAGCGATGATAACTGTGGCGTGTGTGTCAAAGAGGTAGGTCGTGCTTTTGACCCCAATCCCACCGTCTTCTTTGGCAGCTCGGTTGTGCTGACCTGCGACGACGTGGACCCGCAAACAGATCCCTTCTTGCCACCTACCAAGACGATAGACGTGGTACTCCGCGTGTTTGACTGCTCTGAGCCGCTGGCTAATGAGGATACCTGCATCACCAAGGTGCGTGTGTTCGACATGCAATCGCCGGGCATCGCTACTTGCCCTGCCGACACCGTGGTGTGCAATGATGCTGATGCTTGCAGTGCAGTGGTTACTTACTTGATTCCGACGTTCAACGACGGTTGCGGTAGCCAGCACCCCGGTACGCTGCAATTGGGTTTGGCGCCGGGTTCCACGTTCCCGCTGGGGGTAACGCGTGTTGTTTATGACTACACCTCTGCAAGCGGCTACAACGTCGTTTGCCAGTTCAACGTAACGGTGCTCGACTGCGAAGCACCGACCATTACCTGCCCTAACCAGCAAACGCTGACCTGCCTGCAAGATCTGCCCGCTCCGTTGACGCTGGCTCAAGCTATTACAGACGGCGTGGTGGATGATAACTGCGAACTTGCGCTGTTGCAATTCAGCGACCACGACAACGACCTGACCCATTGCCCCTACGACGGCGTGCGTCAAATAGTGCGCTACTACACCGTTTGGGACTCCACGGGCAACTCCGCTACTTGCTCTCAGACGTTCTCCTATCAGGAAGATGCGCAGAAGCCTCAGCTGCAAGTGAAGCCGTTCAACATCACGGTATCGTGTGCCAGCGATGTGCCCGCGGTGCCAGTGCAAACGGCTACGGACAACTGCGGCACGGTGTCTATTGATTTCAGCGAGAGCGTTGTGGATGACACTTGCGAGAACAAACGCGTCATCGTCCGCTACTGGATAGCCACTGACCTCTGCGGCAACACCGACGACTGGGAGCAGCGCATTACAGTGCGCGATGTTGTCGTTCCTGAATTGGAGGTTACTCCGCTGGATTTGACGCTGGAATGCGCCGACCAAGTACCTGCAGCGCCTGAACAGCGCGCCACGGACAACTGTAATGTGGTGGACTTCGACTTCTCTGAGTCTTACGAAGGCGGCTCACCGGGTGATCCGAACTGGAGCTGTCCGAACAAATTCGTCCTCACACGTAAGTGGAGGGCTTGGGACTTGTGCGGCAACACTACGGTACATATTCAGACCATCGTGGTAGATGATGACATCCGTCCGGTCTTCCTCGTAACGCCGGTGGATCGCACCTACGAGTGTCTGGAAGACGTTCCGCCCGCGCCCGATCAGCACGCTAACATGGCTCAGGATAACTGCGAAGTCGTTTTCGTGGACTTCATGGAGACGCGCGGCATGGACTCCTGCGATAATCAGGTGCTTATCATCCGCCGCTGGGAGGCTACCGACCTGTGTGGCAACAAGAATACACACTGGCAGTATATCACTGTGCGCGACGACGAAGCACCCGTGTTCGAAGTAACGCCAGTAGATCGCACCTATGCTTGCTTGTCCGATGTTCCACCTGCGCCCATACAGCGCGCAACGGATAACTGCACGGACGACCCAGTGATAGATTTCTCCGAGTCTATTGACTCCAGCGACTGCACCAACCGCATCGTTATCAGCCGCCGCTGGTACACGTGGGATGCATGCAACAACAAGGCTGAACACTGGCAGACGATTACGGTGAACGATAGCATTGCCCCTGAGCTGCTCGTTACGCCGCTCAACGCCACTTTTGAGTGCTCTGGACAAATCCCACCTGCTCCGGAGCAGCGCGTAGATGAGAACTGCGACATCTTCTTCCTCGATTTCTCCGAAACCATCGAACCGGGCGGCTGCGAAGACCAGTTCACGGTGGTGCGCACGTGGGTAGTTACCGACCTGTGCGGTAATACGGACTACCATCAACAGCGCATCACGGTAGATGACTCCACAGCGCCTGTATTTAGCAATGTGCCAGCCAACCAGTCGGTTCAATGTGCCGAAAATGTGCCTGCTGTGGTGCATCCGGATGTATCTGACAACTGCAGCCAAGTGCAAGTGGACTTCTCCGAAGAGACACAACCCGGCACCTGCCATGACCAGTTCACGGTGGTGCGCCGCTGGGTAGCTACCGACCTGTGCGGCAATCAGGCGACGACGTTCCAGATTATCTCGGTGTTTGATAACGTGAAGCCGGGCTTTGTTCCTGCAACCCTGCCTCCGGCTACGGTGAACGTTACGTGTGCTCAGGATGTCCCGGCGCCTGCTGCCGTACAAGCTACGGATAACTGTGGCGAGCCGCTGACACTCCTCTTCTCAGAGGTAGAATGGCCCGGCACCTGCCACGATCAGTACCAGATTGTGCGCACCTGGACGGCCGAGGACAACTGCGGCAACCGCACGTCATTTACGCAGATCATCACGGTGAATGACAATGTGGCGCCGACGCTGAATAACCTACCCTTGGCCACAGTGAATGTGGAATGCGCCGAGCAAGTGCCTGCAGTAGCCGATGTTACGGCTTCAGATAACTGTGGCGCTCCAGTGGACTTGTACTTTAGTGAAGTGGAAATCCCGGGTACGTGCATGAACCAGTACACCATCGTTCGTACATGGCGTGCTGAGGATGCCTGCGGCAACTCGACGGTGTT
>FWWL01004273.1_pt1 | contig 20993 bp, 22 predicted proteins | sample 2228331 | NCBI WGS metagenome assembly FWWL01 (sample SAMEA103939775, study PRJEB20133) | metagenome | reverse complement strand
GAGAGCGGATTGCGCAACTTCCTCCGGCCGATATTCGCCAGCATGTTTCTCAGATGCGTTGGCGCTTAGAGCAATCCGTTGGCACAAGCCGGGCCGCGACCCATGAATTCAAACGATCGGCCGGTGGCATGGTCGACGTTGAATTCCTCCTTCAGTATTGGCAGCTGACGGGGGCGCTGCCACTCTACGGGGAGCAATTGCGCTCTTATCTTCGCCTCTTTGTCTCTCCTCCTCACCCCTTGCCGTGTGAAGAACACGAGTGGCGCTTCCTCGGAGAATCGTATGCATTTTTGCGTCGTCTCGAAACAGCTGTGAGAGTCGTCGTCAAAGATTATGGAACTCGGCTTCCCAGCGATGAGGCGCAGCTGCGAGCAGTCACGCGAATAATAGGTGAAGAAGAGCCCAACGCTCTTGTGGAACGGCTGGAAGCAACCAAGAGCAAGATTCGTCGTCTCTTCTGCCAGTTTCTTCCTGAAGTGATGGACAGCGGGGCTAAGCTGTAGATAGGTCTTGAATTTCACTTACAGCTACTTGCGGATGAGCATCATGGAAAGCACACGAACCGATTACAGCGAATTCGTACTACGCCGACTCCACTCCCTGACAGGCGTCATCCCCCTGACATTATTCATCTTCTTCCACCTTTTTGCCAATTCGTTCTCAACGAAGGGCGAAGAGGCTTTTAACCAAACAGTCGCGACGCTACGTGGGCTTCCCTACCTTCACGCCATCGAATGGGGTGCTCTCTTCGCCCCATTTCTCTTTCACATGATCTATGGTCTTTGGATCGTTTTCTCGGGCAAACCCAACCCCTTACGCTATAAGTACCCGCGCAATTGGGCCTATGTGCTTCAGCGCGTCACGGCCATTGTTGTTTTTGTGTTTGTTCTTTATCATGTTATTAGCTTGCGTTTCATGGATTGGCGCGCTATCGATGAGAGTGGAAAGCTCAATTTTTATCAATTACTTCATCGAGAGTTCCAAAGACCTCTCGTTTACTGGTGGTACGTTATCGGAATCGCCTGTACCGCGTTCCACGTAGCCAATGGCCTTTGCACTTTCTGCATGACGTGGGGGATCACGGTTGGACGGCGCGCTCAACGTGGTATGGCGATTGCCATGACCGCAGCTGGCTTGGGGTTGTTTGTTATCGGAGTCTCAGCCATACATGGATTCTTGAATGCTCCCAAACCCGAGTCGACGGAGCAAAGTGCAGTCGTCACATCGCGCGAATCAGCGCGGCGCTAGATTGGAAAAGTTTCGCTGCGTATCGTGACGGGGGAGTAGGCGAGCTGCCGCTCGGCCATCAAGCCATCTCAACGCTGCGAACTTCGGGGATCTCTTCAATAATCCGAGCTTCCACACCCATTTTGAGCGTATAGATCGCGCTCGGGCATCCGCAGCACGCACCCTGGAGACGCACGTAGACGACGGCGTCTTGGACATCCAGTAGCTCGATGTCGCCCCCGTCGGCTTGCAGGTAGGGACGCAATTGAGCAATAATGGGTTCAACGCGGCTCCGAATGGCCTCGTCGGACGATGATGGCGTCGGTGTGTCAGAAGGCGTCTTGGCCTCTTCTTTATTCTCAGTTTTCCCGGGTTTTCCAAAAATCGGCATCTTTGAATCCTTCCCTTGTTTGCCCAACGTTTAGCGATGGCTGCCAACCCCTATTCATTGGTCCGCATGCTTCAAGACGTCCCAATAGACTTCGTGGAGTAACGAACACATCTTCTCCGCTGAAAACAATGATTCCGCTCTGAGCCGAGCTTGCTTCGAAAAAGTCGCGCGCAACTCTTCATCCTTCAGCAATCGGTTCAGGGCGCAAGCTAAGGCTCGAGGATCGGCAGGAGGAACCACGAATCCCGTTTCGCCATGTTTGTTGACAAACGGGACTCCCGTTTTGAGATCCGTGCTCACAACGGGAAGGCCACAGGCCATGGCTTCGATTTGGCAAATCCCGAAAGCTTCGCTGCGTAGATGTGAGGGAAGACAAAAGACGTCAGCGGCGTGAAGATGGGCCACAAGTTGTTCGTCGTCGAGATCGCCCAAAAAATGGATGCGTGTCTCAAGGCCCGCTCTAAGCGTTTGTGCGCGGAGGCGGTCCTCCTCAGGACCCGTCCCAACGATGAGGAGATGTCCGTCGACATCGCGCATGGCCTCCACGAGAAAATGAAGCCCCTTGTAGTAACGCAGCCGTCCGACAAAGATAACCAGCGGGCTTCCGCGGCGCGCGCGAATATCCGATGCCGCTTTCTCGATCTCTTTCGTGCGGGCGAAGCGATCAAGTTCGATGCCCAAGGGCACAACTCGGCATTTGGCCCGATGACGTCGTAGCCAGACGCTGCTCTCGATATAGTTCGGAGAAGTCGGCATAACGACGTTGGCGCGTCGCATCATCATCTCTTGGATCACACCATAGACAACGATCGCTGCCCTTTGGCGCACAATGTCGCTGTGATAAGTGATCACAAAGGGTTTGTGCAGTCCTGATAACAAATAAGCAATATCTCCCGTGGGGTTGGGATGGTGAAAATGCAGAAGATCCGCTTTAGCTGCAAGTTGCGCAAGGGAATGGGCAAAACGACGCGATAACGGGGCACTCCAAATGCGACGCCATTCTTTGATTCGAACAACGCGGACTCCTTCAATGATCTCTTCCCCTTCTGGCAGCGGCCCGGCACAAACGAGCACGGTCACGTCAAAATCATTCACACTGCGACGCGCCATGATGTTGATCGTCTGCTCGATACCCCCACGCACAGGTGGATAGTAGTCTTTGTAGACGTGGAGAATTTTCGGTTTAGTCATGCCGGGCCTCGCCTAACGTCGCCCCCTGGCACGCCTCTGCGTACACCTCGCAGATTTCTGCAAGCCAGCGGTCGTAGTTGTGATACGATCTGACCCTCTCAAGAGCGTTGGCAGCGAGCGTCTTAGCTAGATCGGGTTGACGCAAAAGCTCTACGATGGCGCGTCCCATAGCCTCAGCATCGCCTGGAGGCACGAGCAAGCCGTTGACTCGATCAGTCACGATTTCGGGCAAACACCCGACTGTCGTCGCTACGAGGGGCACCCCACTCGCCATGCTTTCATAGGCAATTCGGCTCGACCCTTCGCTGCCAAGCGAGGCGATGACACTGACGTCAAGAGAACTTAACACTGCGGGCAAATTCTCGAGCCAGCCTCGAAAAACGACCTGCGCACCGATCCCCAGACTTTCCGCATATTTCCTCAGAGCTTCGAAACGAAAGTCTGAGCCGCGCCCTGCAATGAGAAAGCGCACATTCGGTATTTCCCATGCCACCTGCTTTGCAGCCTGGAGAAAGACGCGCTGGCCTTTGATGTTTTGAATTCTTGCGATCAGGCCGACGAGAAACGTGCGCTCGTCACAGCCCAACTCGCGCCGAAGTTCAAAAGAGCGGTGAGCAGGGGAAAATTTCTCAATGTCTACTGGCGAGTAGATCACTCTCAAGCGTGACCCCAGCCGATTCCCAAGGGACCCAAGGCTGCGTGCCGCCGCTTGAGAGACAGCAATTGTCCTTGCGGTCACGCGTGTCATGAGCCACCGGTTGGCGAAATGTTGGGCCATGGGAACGACAACGTGCCGAGTGCGCACGATGGGCGGAAACCGCCATGGTGGCAGAAGCTTCGCTGTGGCCGCGAGCCAATGGTCTTTGCCACGGTGGCAATGGACAATGTCTGGCTTCCAGCTTCTTATCAGGTGACACAAGACTGAGAGATCCCGGAAATCATCTATGGGAGAGAACTGACTCGAAAAAGTCAAAGAAGTGTAGGGGATGTTGGCCTCCTTGGCGCGTTCTTCGACTTCGTAACCACGTCGGACCACAAGCAATGCCTCATGCCCGCGCCGGTTGAGCTCACGGACCAGATCCACGCAGTGAGCTGCTTCTCCAATGAATTTGCGTGCACTGTTGAGGACAAGAACTCGCATCGTCTACGCGAGGACCTCTCTCAGCTGTAACCTTGACGGAGCCATACTTGACTCGCCAGACAAAATGGGAAACACACCTAAGCGTCTAGAAGAAAGCATCGCGCCTGGAGCTTCTTTGTGGCCTAAGATTCTTCCGCAGGAGGCAACCATGAAAGTCGAAATTGTTCGCGGGAATATTGTCGAAGCAGGGACAGATGTCATTGTCAATGCTGCCAATAATGAGTTGATCTTAGGTGGCGGAGTTGCTGGGGCCATCCGCAAGGCCGGTGGCCCCGCTATTCAAGAAGAGTGCAATAAAATTGGCCCAATCGCTATCGGCGATGTTGCTGTGACCGGTGCTGGAAATCTTCCGGCTCGCTATGTTTTTCACGCTGCGACAATGTCGCTGCAAAATCCCGCAACCACTTCTGAAATCGTCGCCTCATGCACCAAGAGAGCGCTCGAAAAAGCCCACGAGCTCGGCGTGAACAGCATCGCTTTTCCTGCTCTAGGCACCGGAGTTGCTGGCTTACCCTTGGAGAAATGCGCGCAAGCGATGCTCTCTGTCGCGCGTGATTTCATCGCTTCACATGAAGGGAAAAGCTCAGTGCAGCTGATCAAGTTCGTTCTCTTCGATGAGACTGCCCGGGAGATCTTCCAAGCTACATGGGATTCTCTTCAGAGGCCGTAGACCCCTTTTCTTCGTCGGAGGTCGAGGAGCTTTCGAGCCCCATCGCCCTCGCCGTGTTTGTCTCGGAAGTCTTGTCGAGTTGAGGCTCTTCATGCGGCTCAGCGTTGCCCTCCGCCTGTGAGTTGTCCTCTGGCTGCCCCGTCTGGGCCGCGGCTGGAAAGAGCGATCCCGTGTTCGATTCCCTTGTCTCATGAGATTGTCGGGGCGGTGTCGAAGCAACTGTCGTTTTCGCGCCCGGTGTCTCGTGCGCAAATTGGCGGCGTAGCTCGTGGATCGAAGGCAAATCGCCTAAACTCTTCAGCCCGAAAGCCTTCAAGAACTGCTGTGTCGTGACATAGAGTTGTGGGCGGCCGGGAACCTCGCGGCGGCCTCCCACGTCGATAAGGCCAAGCTCGAGAAGCGTGTGCAGTGTGGCGCTGGAATCCACCCCGCGTATTGCTTCAATTTCCGCGCGAGTGATAGGCTGCTTGTACGCAACAATGGCGAGAGTTTCCAGCGTCGCCTGCGACAAAGGTTGACGGCGGCGTGATGGCTTGAGGCAATAAACCCACGGCGCCAAATGCGGTCGAGTGGCCATCTGAAATCCACCAGCAACCTCAACGATGCTCAAACCACGTGGCTCGGCTTCATACTCTTGCTGAAGCTCGAAAACAACTTGGCGAACTTTAGCCACGTCGACTCCTGCAAGAATTCTCGTTAGCCGTTGAATGCTCAGAGGCTCTGTGGTTGCAAAGAGCAGTGCCTCAATAACTGCTTTGATTTCAGCCCGTGATTGCAGAGGAGGAAGCTCGTCGTCCTTGTTTGGCTTCGTTTTCTCCCCGTTATCTGTGGCTTGCGCGTTTTCATCCCCTTCATGTGCATCTTTGCAACCCGTGTCGGCTTTGGGTTCAGAGGTCTGGCCTGCAGAAGCCATTGACTCCTGAATGCCTGTGGAATCGCCTCCCGCATTCTCTGGTTCCGGCACCATATCGCTAGATTCACGACTCACTGCTAGCGATCTCTCCATCGTTAGTATTTTGGTCAGTTCTGGCAAGGAGCAGAATCGTGTCAAAGGCACTGTTTTGCTGAATGCGCGCCCGTTTCAGACGGACAATCTCCAGAACGGCCAGAAATGTCGTAATAATCTCTAATTTGTTAAGGCACCGAAGAAAAACTGTCATCAAATCGATTTCTCTCTGCTGGGTCAGCAGTTCCTCGATATACTCAATCTTTTGCTCAACAGTAAACTGTTCTGAGATAATGGTAAAGCCCCGCGAGGAGTCCACGTAACGCAAGACCCTAGCGAGCGCGCGATAAAGGAGGGACAAATCTAGCGACAGCTCGTCAGTTGTCTCAGGCACGACCGTCACAGCCGCCGTGCGATAGATAATGCCCGCACTTTCTCGTTCGCGCTCGCGTAGCACCGTTGCCACTTCCTTGTATTTGCGGTACTCCACAAGCTTTTCCATGAGTTCTCGAGCCGAGAGAATTTCTCCGAATTCGTCGTCTTCCTGCCCTTCGTTGTCCTCTGTGTGGGAAGGTAACAGTGTGCGTGCTTTGAGATGAATGAGGGTTGCAGCCATGACGAGGAATTCCCCCGCCACCTCCAAATCGAGCTCCTGCATGACTTTGAGGTAGTCGAGGTACTGCCGCGTGATCTCCGCGATGGGAATGTCATGAATGTCCATCTCGTTGATTTTGATGAGATGGAGCAGAAGATCAAATGGCCCCTCGAAAACGGGCAATTTTATCGTGTAGGCCGCTGACATCAGTTCAACGCCCACTGCAGGAGAAGATTGGCTGGCAATCTAAACGCAATGCTCAGCAAGCGCTGAAACGGCGGGACGAACGCCACAAGAATCCACAGGACGAGAAACCCATAGCGCGTCAGAGAAACCCACACATCCCATAGGTTCGGGATCTTTCTCACGAGGAAGAAATAGACCAAGCTGCTGCCATCAAGAGGGGGGATCGGCAGCATGTTGAACACAGCAAGAGTGATGTTGATTTGAATGAAAATAATGGCAAGCTTGAGGAGGGCGACTTGCGACGCCGAAGTACTTTCTACAGCAGGTCCAGAACCTAAAAGTTTCAGCACCAAAGCTGCCACAAACGCCAAGAGAAAGTTTGATGCCGGACCAGCGAGACTGACCCACAAATGCCATATTTCTTTGCGAAACCGTAGCTGGTTGACCGGTACGGGCTTGGCCCACCCTATCATCGGGACATTCAGGAGAAGGGCTGCTAAAGGCAAGACAACGGTTCCGATGGGGTCGATATGGGGCAAGGGGTTGAGCGTCAGGCGTCCCGCATAGGCAGCGGTAAGATCACCAGCTTTTTTTGCCGTCCACGCATGAGCAAACTCATGAAATGTCAAAGCGAAGAGGAATACCGGGATGAAGAGCAGAATGTGTGGATCAAATGGCATCCGGTGTGATGGATCTCCTTGGCTACGAACTCGCCGCCGCCGAGCGCCTCAGGCGTGCGGCCCTGGTTGGTACTACCCATAAGCGATTTTCTATTCGCCGCAATAGGCGATGAGGGCAGGTAACATATTTAGCCTCCTCTCTTCGCTTACACCCAAGTAAGTTGGGCTCAGTTAGAGATAAGAAAAAATAGCGCTGGTCCCTCAATGGGTTCGCTTGATAATTAGGTTCCCAATTTCCTGAAGAGGGCCTTTTTCGCCCGCGAGGCTATCCAGCTCGCTCAGGGCTTCGGCGACTAATTGTGCCGACTCTCGTCTCGCTTGCTCGACACCGACAGTGTTTACAAATGTGACTTTGCAACGCGAAGCGTCACTGCCCACACCTTTTCCCAGTTCCTCCGGCGTAGAGATCACGTTGAGCACATCGTCAACGATTTGAAAAGCCATACCTACTTTTTCCCCGAAGCGTCCGAGCAGGTCAACTAAACCTTCTTGGGCCTCCGCCACGAGAGCCCCTATGCGGCATGAGGCAGCAAAGAGAGCAGCCGTCTTGCACTGGTGAATTTTCCTAACCCGTTCTAAATCGGGCTGGCTTTTCTCTGCGGCAAGATCTTCAAATTGTCCCCCGGCAACCCCACGACTTCCCGCCGCTCGAGCTAACTCATAGGCGAGACGAGCGCCTCCACGAACTTGTGATAGGATTTCAAAGGCAAGTGTGAGAAGAGCGTCCCCAGCAAGGATTGCTGTTGCCTCGCCATAGACCTTATGGAGGGTAGGCTTTCCCCTACGAAGATTGTCATTATCCATGGCAGGAAGGTCGTCGTGAATAAGAGTATGTGTGTGAAGACACTCTATAGCGGCTGCTGGCCAGAGCGCTTGGAAGGGATCGCCACCGCATGCTAGAGTTGATGCTAGGCACAGAAGTGGACGCAGACGTTTCCCACCAGCAAAAACACTGTAGCGCATTGCCTCATGGAGCGTGCTGGGCCATTCCTCCGTGCGGGGAAGAACGTGATCCAAAACGGCATCAATTTCGTTTCGCATGAGGCTGAGAAAATTGTGGTTGGATTCCGGCATTTGATTGGGCCCCTACACGTTATTGTTTGGGCTTTCAAAGCAACCTCAGCGGCTGAAACATGAGCTTACTTGCTATCATATTATTTGTCAACATCTGTGTTCTCTTTTTGATTCTAGATAATGCTTTGCTTTGGCCTCGAATCAAGTACAAGGCGCTTGGCCAATGCTCACCCCCTTGTGTCTCCCTTCTTATACCTGCCCGTAACGAAGAGCACAATATTCAGGACGCCATTCTTTCGGCTGTTCACCAGCCTAGTATTCTTGAGATTCTCGTGTACAATGACCATTCGACAGACTCTACGGCTGAAATAGTCCAAAACCTCGCCCGGCGCTTTCCACACATTCGGCTAATAAATCCGGTCCGGCTGCCTCATGGGTGGTGTGGGAAGCCTTTTGCATGTTGGCAACTTGCCCAACAGGCACAAGGGGAATGGCTTCTTTTTCTGGATGCGGATGCGCGACTTCAGTCGCATTCTGTTGAAGCTCTTGTTGCGACCGCGACCCGTTTTCGAGCGACGTTTCTTTCTGCTTGGCCGGGGCTTGAAATCAAAAGTCTCGCAGAGGCATTCTTCATGCCTTTACTCAATTTTGTCGTTTTTAGCCTTTTTCCGGCACCTCTATCACTCAAGATGATGATACCATCATTGGGGCTGGCGCATGGCGCGTGTATTTTGGCTCATCGCCAGAGTTATCTTGAGGTTGGAGGGCATAGCCTCGTCCGCGGCGAAATTTTTGAGGATACGGCTCTCGCGCGCGCATGGCGACAAAGAGGACACACGAGCATTTGTCTTGATGGTCAAGAGATTGTGCGTGTCAGAATGTACGATTCACTGAAGGCAATTTGGCGAGGGTTTGAAAAGGTTGCTTATCCGGCTTTTCGCAGCAAGCTTAACTTCTGGCTTTTTTTGGGTTTGCACGTCGCTACGTTTGTGGCGCCCTTCCTAGTGGGTGTGGCTGCAGCACGGGGCGGCGTGTGGCTCTGGGAAGCGTGGGCAAGCGTGGGGACTGCGGTCTTAGCGCGCTTGGTTCAATGTGTTCAGTTCCGGTATCCCTGTTGGTCGGCCTTGTTGCATCCACTAGCTGAGATTGGCCTCATTGCTCTTCTCCTTTCCTCCGCAGCAAAATGCTTTTTTGGGATCGGTGTTACGTGGAAAGGCCGTCGGTATCACACCGACCGTTGCGGGAGATCGTCATGAGCTCAAAAGCCAGGCGGGCAGTTATCATTGGTGCTGGTTTAGGGGGACTCGCAATCGCTTTACGTCTTGCCTCGCGTGGTTGGCGTGTCGCCGTGTGCGAGCGCTACTCGTCCCCCGGCGGAAAAATGAATCGCTGGAGCGTAAATGGGTTTGTTTTTGATACCGGCCCTTCGCTTATTACCATGCCACACGTCTTCAATAATTTTTTCGCTCACGTCGGAGTGCAACTGCAAGATCATATCAAATGGCTCCGCGTTGATCCGCTTGCGAGATACCACTTCCCCGATGGGGTTTCGTTTGAGCACACGGATAATCTTCCGCGCTGGCTGCAAACAGTGTGCGAGCTCGAGCCATCTGGGAAGGAAACTGGGTTTCTCGAATTTATGGCCTTGGGAGAGCGTCTGTACGATGTCTCGTGCCAAACGTTTTTTAGAACCTCGCCATTTGAAAAACCTGATCTACACAATTTTAAGGTCCTTCCCCGGCTGCCCATACGCAGGGCGTGGGGGCGTTACCATGACAGTGTGGAGCATTTCTTTAAAAGCCCGCAGCTACGCCAGATGTTTGATCGCTACATGACGTATGTTGGTTCATCCCCGTATGAATCGCCAGCCACCCTAGCTGTCATCCCCTATATCGAGTTCGCATTTGGGGTGTGGCACATTCAGGGAGGCTTGTATCAGCTCGTAGAGCTTCTTTGCCGATTGTTGAGAGAGCGGAAGGGTGAGGTTCTGACAAACGCACCTGTCGTGCGCATCCACTGCCAAGACCGCCGGGTTTGTGGAGTCGAGTTGGCCGGCGGAGAGACGCTGCCCGCGGAGGTAGTGGTCATGAACGGAGATGCCTCGCGAACAGCATCTCTTCTTGGCCAGCAGGGGCCACAAATGCCGCCAAGGGAGCGTTCCCTTTCCGGATTCGTTATGCTCTTTGCCTTGCGCGACTCCCCCGGCGATTTGCCCCATCACTCCGTATACTTTTCGTCAGATTATCGGAAGGAATTCCACCAGCTGTTCCGTGAAAGGAAGTTCCCAGACGATCCAACTGTGTACGTCAACATGCCAAGTCGGACGGATCGTTCAATGACGCCGGGGTTTGGCGAAGTCATGTTTGTGATGGCCAATGCCCCGGCAGATGATGAACCGTGGCACGAAGCCAAAACGGCTCATGCGCGAGAGCGGGTTTTCCAACGTTTACGAACAACAGGATTTCCGGAGTTTCGTCATCTAATTCTTTATGAAGCAGTCATTACCCCACAAGATTTTGCCACGCGCTTCGACATGCCAGGAGGAGCAATATACGGCCAAGCTTCCCATGGCTGGAAAGGTGCTTTCTTGCGTCCTCCAAACCGAAATCTAGCTGTCAGGGGACTCTATCACGTTGGGGGCAGTACTCATCCAGGGGGAGGAACTCCAACAGTGATCATGTCAGCCTCAATAACAGCAGACTTGATCGAAAAGTATGAAGCTTAGAGACGAAGGGGGAAGCAGTTGCGTTCATGGTATTCAAAGATCTCGGTGCAAGGCTCCCTGCTCAACGTTCGGGCACTTCTGCTCCGAACCTGCATTGCCCTCTACGCGTTTTTATGGGTCGGTGGCGTTGTGAGCTATATTGCCCTGAACGGTCCTCCCGCAGGATCTGAATGGACTGCACCATTGTTTCTGGCTTTAGCTGGAGGATTGTCCCTTGCTTTAGCACGACGAGAAGATCGGCGTTTCTTGATCATTGCAGCTCTTATAGGCTTTGGTTCGGAGGTGCTTGGCGTTGCCACCGCTTTCCCCTATGGTGGCTATTCATACACCCCTGCTCTTGGGCCGCATTTTCTTGGTGTCCCAGTGACAATGACTGCTGCATGGATGGCGTTGGCAGCATATGTTCGGAGTTTCCGGATTCCACGATGGGAGTCGGCCCTATGGTTAACATCCATCGATCTCGTTATAGACCCGTTGGCTGCCGGTCCGCTAAAATTCTGGGTTTGGAAAAATGAGGGCTGGTATTATGGTATTCCCGCTTCGAACTTTGGAGGATGGCTGCTGGTGAGTGCTCTCATCATGGTTTTTGCGCAGCGGGCGCCGTTCCCATCCGGCAGAGGTTTGGCGTGGCTTGGCTTCTCCCTTGTGGCATTTTTTGCAGCTATTGCTTTCGGACTCAAGATGTGGGGGGCGTGTGCTGCTGGTTTTTTGCTTTTGGGCTGGCACTTTTGGGCTGCTTGGCGCTCGCGCGATCAATCACCTCGCGCAGCGCAGTAAACTTGTCTTTAGAAAAGCGCCCCTGGATTCGAGACTGCACCACCCCTTTATCGTCAACGATAAGAACAACAGTTCGCCCTGCCTCGTAGCCAAAATGTGATGCCACTTTTCCTCCCCAGTCGAGAAAAAGTGGTTGTTTTATCGCTTGCCGAAAAAAAGCCTTTATAGTAGCCTGGATAGGTCGAGGCACGTCGGGGAGGACAGCTACGCCGACTATCGCTAGGTTGTCGCCATAGACGTTGTAAAGGCTTTCTACCCATGGTCGAACTTGACTGGCCCCCTCGCGATCGGCCAGAACAAAAACAGTTAGTTGATTGGCAAGTGGAATACGTAAGTGGTGTTTGTTTCCAAATTGATCTTCTAGCAAGAAAGCAGTCGATGACGTTTTGGAGCTGCCAGAGAATGCAAGAAGAAGGAACCCGAGAACCGCCCTAGCGATGAAAAGGGGTTTAGTTTTGGATACCATTCGCATGTTCCAAGACCTTGATAAAGCGATTCATGTTTCGTTCGACTTCATCTCGTAAAGCTCCAGGATGGTCGGAGCACGAGTGGCAATCTTTTGACGTCCGAGTTCATTCGCGCCTCAGCAGTCTCTCGGATGCCGAGCTCAATCAAGTTTTAGGGCACTTGTGTCGTCGTGTCATGCGTACCTACACTACGGGTTTCTTCTTAGTTAGCCGCTTCCTGCCCCAGCCAAAACGAGACGAAGTCGAGGCCATTTACGCCGCGGTGCGGTATCCAGACGAAATCGTTGATACTTTCCCGCTGAGCGTAGAGCAGCGAAAGGAGCGACTTGACGCATGGGAACAGAACTACGCTGTTGCCCTCAAAGCGCACAGCGTACGCGAGTCTCTTGAGAGAGGTGTTTCCGCGTTCCTAGCCCCATTTGTTCAAGTGGTTCGACGTCATGAAATCCCTCCCGACTATTACAGCTCTTTTCTTGCCGCAATGCGATTGGATATCCAGCCAAGGTATTACGAGACCCTCCATGATCTCGTTGAGTCCTATATCTATGGGAGTGCCATTGTCGTTGGGTATTTTCTCACCTACGTTTATGGTCCCTCTGAACCGTCTCGTTTTCGCGAGGCCATGGAGTCGGCCCGCGAGCTTGCCATAGCCTTGCAGTTAACAAATTTTCTAAGAGACGTGCGTGAGGATCAAAGGCGCGGACGTTGCTATCTGCCACTCGACATGTTACGGCAACAGGGGATTGACGAACCTAATGCATTTGACATGCATCAGCATGGCCCATTGTTAAATGTCATTAAAGAGTTAGCCGATATTGCCGACTCTTACTATCGTCGGGCTGAAGAGAAACTTGAAGCGTATGCCTCGGATTGTCGAGTCGCAATTCAGGCATGCATACGCGTTTACGGCCAGCTTAACGAGAGAATTCGTTGCAACAATCAGATCCTGACGATGCGTGAAAGCGTCCCTTTATGGGACAAATGGAAGGTTTTACCTCTCAGCAAATACTGGAGGATTCCGTGGGCATATCTGACGTCGTAAGTGGTGATGCCCCTACAGTGCGGAGTAAAAAATGCCGCCGTGTGGCAGTGATTGGTGGCGGATTGGGGGGGCTCAGCGTTGCCTACTACCTTCGTCTTGCCGGATTTGATGTTACGATTTTTGAATCTAACGAGCGCGTGGGAGGCAGAGCAAACCTCATTGAGATAGCGGGCTACCGGTTCGACACAGGGCCCTCTCTCCTCAATTATCCTTGGGTTTTCGAACGGTTTTTTGCAGCATCAGGTCGCTCACTATACGACTACGTGACGCTAAAGCAGGTCGACCCGTCGATACGATTCGTGTGGCCAGACGGGCAGAGCTTTTCTCTCTCTAGCGATATTTGCCGACTTAGGCAAGAAGTCGCATCTGTTGATCCATGCAGCGCGTCTCGGCTCTTGGAGTTTTTTGCAGACGCTGCTGCCAAGTACCGGCTTGCCTTTGACAAACTTGTCCTGCGCAATGAAGACAACTTCTTCAGTTGGTTTCTAGCTCTCACCCTTCGCGAAATGACACAGACGTCCGTTTGGCGTAGCATGCACTCAGAGCTGGCGCGCTTTTTTCCTCATGAGCGGATTCGTGCAGCTTTTGGATCTTATGCCATGTACCTTGGTGGCTCGCCGTGGAACCTTCCTGGTCTCTTTACGATCCTTCCTTACGGAGAACTGGCTTACGGCCTCTGGCTGCCTGAAGGCGGTATCTATGTTTTAGTGCAGGCTGTCGAAACGCTACTCAACGAGGTGGGCGTTAGAATTATCAAAGGAAAACGTGTTTCGCGCATTCTTTGTGATGGGAATCGAGTAACTGGGCTGGAATTCGCCGACCAAGCACGAGAAGAGTTTCCCCTTGTTGTTTCCAACGTTGACGTCCCCACAACGTGGGCTTCGCTGCTGAAGCTTCCCAGACATCGACGCCTCGCAATGACACCAGGTGTCATGACCTTTTACTGGGCAGTCCGAGGAACCCCTTCTGGTCTTGGTCACCACACCATTTTTCTCCCGCAGGACATGAAAAAGACCTTTGATGACTTGCTGAAGCGAAAAAGTATTCCGGAAGACATCGCTTTCTACGTAAGTGTCCCGTCTGCGACTGATTCGTCGCTTGCGCCTTTAGGGGGAAGTACAATTTTTATCTTGGTTCCGACTCCACTCCTAAGTGAATTGCCAGAATTACAGTTTCCTGAAATGCGCCATCAGATTCGAAGCAAAATCATGGCGCGTCTGCAGATGCATGGCATTTCCATTCCAGAAGAAACAATTCTCTTTGAATCTGTTTGGGATCCCGCCGCGTGGAGAGATCATTTCGGTCTTTTTGACGGATCGGCATTCGGTGCTGCCCATAATTTATGGCAAGTTGGGCCGATGCGCCCTCGAAATTACGATCGGGGAATCCAGGGGCTCTATTACGTGGGTGCTAGCACGACGCCGGGCACGGGCATGCCCATGGTTTTGCTGAGTGGTCAAATGACGGCGGCTAGGATCGTCTCCCATGTATGTTGAGCGACATGGTGACGGAAGCACGAAGATCTTGGCCCTTCATGGCTGGGCGGGAACGCACAGGGATTTCTTGCCGCTAGTACGTCATCTCTCGCCCCATGTCCAGCTCCTCATCCCTGATCTTCCTGGCCATGGAAGCACGGAGCCCCCAGTGGTTTGGACTGAGGAAGCGCTCCTCGCAGAGCTTCAAGCGTTCACGCAAAAAGAGGAGGTCCGGAAACTAGTTGGTTTTTGTAGCGGAGCTGTTGTGGCACTGCTCCTTGCTGAAAGGCTTCCTCAGCAAGTGCGCCATGTTATCATGATTGACCCTTTCGCGTTCGTTCCATGGTATTTTCGTCTTTTTTTGGTGAAAGGAGTTGGAGCCTGGGCCTATCGGCTCAGTTTTGAGATATCCCTTGGCCGTTGGTTCACCAACACCCTTTTGCGAGCGCGCCAGAAAACGGAGGAGGATTTCACAGCTGCCTTTCAGAGCATAAAACAAGAAGTCGCTCTGAACTGGCTATCATTGTTGAGCGAAGTGGGCACTCCTGCACGTTTTTCGTCTTTGCCCCTGAGTGTCGATATCATCTACGGGGAGCACACCTTCCGCGCGGTGCAGGAATCAGTGCGACAGTACCACAACGCTTTTCCCCATGCCCGTATTTTCACCCTCTCAGATGTCGGGCACTTGCCATTAGTGAAAGGCGCGCGAGAAATTGCTCAGCTTATTTTTTCCAATGGCTAATCGCTAGAGCGGTATTGCAAAAACGAACGGTTATCCCCGGACATTGATTTGCGGAAATCTGATTTTTGCGCGAAAGGTTTTGCTAAAACATCAACAGATAATATGTGCCTGGCTGCTAGCAAACGTGTCCTTTACATGACGGCCCAAAAACACCCGCTGTTCAGTAATTTTGACCTCAGTGTTTGAGCCAAATACAAGCCACTTGACCATGGGTAAAGAAAGGGTGTTTGATGCGATAAAGCCCCCTCGGGCGAAAGTTCGGGAGCTCTTCGCACTTCAAGCCGCTGAGCTCTCGACACCACTGCTCTCTAACCCAATCTATGTCAGGGTCGACAGCGAAAATCTCCATCCCGAGGAATTTTTGCCGGAGTTGTTCGCGGATCATAGATCCCGCCCACATTCGTTGCTTGTTGACGCATAATCCGAGATGCCAAAGGCGGAGTACAATCCGTTCGTTCTGCTCGCGCCGCTCTAAAGTCATATCAGCTGGACGTGTGTTGAGAAAGGCCGGGAAAATCGGAGCCTGAATCTCATGAGTGTAGAAGGCGTCTGGCAAAACCTTGCGCCATCCCTTGGCGCACAGCGCGGCCTCCAACTGATCAAGCTCTCCAATCACAACAAGATTGACAGCCAGCGTCGCTTCCCCAGTCACACGGGTTGCAAGGCGCGGCACAAATGGTAAGGCATCCTCAAGCGACGAATAGTCGCTTTGGCACGTAAAGAACTGTTGCCGGGGGGGAGGGAAACTCTTAGCAAGCGATTCTGACCGGTACGCGGCGCTTCCCATGAGGGCAAGTATCGAGAGGGCCGCCATGGTGGGGGAGAAGACCGGCGCAGCATGCTCCGGCCAAGAAAGTTGTGCTGAAACGGTTGAGACACCCAGTGTGACTGCGGCTCCCAGGAGGCATCCCCCAAGAACGTCACTCACGTAATGATAACCTAAGTAAGCGCGTGAGTACCCAACAAGAAGTGCCAGTGAGCAAACGATGCTCCCCCATGCGATGCGCACTTTGGCTTGGGGAGCAGACCGCCAGACCCAGACAAGCGTTGCCAAAAGGAAAGCCGTAGCGGCTGCAGTGTGATGACTCGGAAACGAGTAGCGTGTATGCTCGGCGAGCGCAATCATGTCGGGCCGAGTGCGAAGAAAAACTTGTTTCAAGGCAACGGCGAGTAAACTGCTCAACACAGGAGAAGCGACAAGGAGGAGAGCATTCCTTTTCTGGTTCAGGCTTAGGGCGACTACTGCTAGAAGCGCTGCACTGGCAAGAATCCAAGGTGGGTCGGCAAAAGCAGTCACGGTCACCAGGGCCCGGCTTGCAAAGGGTTTGCGTACTTGCGCAAACAAGTTAGCAATACAAGCATCAAAAGATGTCCACGAATGCGAATGAAGTGCCAAAATGCCGCATAGCAGGACCAGAAAGAAAAGCACTCCCGCTAGGGCGAACCGTACGGTTGCCGCCCACCCCCACGGGCGACTCAAGCTGAGACGACGTTCCAAGTAAGAAAAGACAAAGGGATAGCGTTTGCGGCATTCTTGGTAGAAATTGCTGGAAATAACTCGTCGTCCTGTCTGTTCAAGCCACTGTCCCGTGTAGCCTGCAAGCGCCACTGCTGTTTTTGTACCCCAGACCGCAAGTGCCACGCATAGAAGCACCACCAAGAGTAGCAAAGAAAAATCCTCGATGTAGCGGCCAGCACTGCGCCATCCCGCTCCGAGAACGAAACCGGCACCCAAATGCACGATTGTCCATATGGTGCAAGCAGGGATCATCCATACCGCAAAGCGAAGACGAGAGTAGCGTGAGGCCCCTGCAAGAAATGAAAGAATCGGACGCAAGACTCCGGAAAACTGGCAAAGAATAAAATAAAAGGGCCCCCAGCGTTGAAGCTGCGCTTCAACTTTCTCCAAAAGTGAACGGCGAAGCACTAAGCCGTGGTCTGAGAAAAAATCGCGCCCCTTGCGGGCTCCAAGGGCATAGTTCACTAATTCTCCCAAGTAATGGGCTGACAAGATCACGAACACCATCACCGGCAAATCGAAAACCTGCGCGTAGCAGAGAAACCCCACGAAGGCGAGAAACACCGAACCCGGCAGAAACTGGCCAACGACAATCACTGTCTCGAGAAAAACAATGAGACCGACTGCAAAATAGCCCCACGTGCCAAGGTTCGTGAGAAAATCCCCGAGCTGTTCGATGAAATCAGTCATTCCCTGAAGTATAAAGCTCGTACTCCTTGATGTACTCGAGAACACGAGCTGGCACTAAACCGGAAACATCTTGCCCACGCTTGAGGAGATCCCGCACGTACGAACTGCTGACGGCCGGCAGCATACCTGGACCAAGGCCCTCAGCCTCAGTATGGCCAATACGTGGAATCACTGCGATTGGGAATTCTTTTTGCAGCAGTTCGGCATTGTGCCAACGCGGCAGTTCTTCTAGCAGATCGCTCCCAATGAGAAGCACCAAGTCGCTTTCCGGGTAGCGTTCCCGCAGGTGCTGCATGGTTGACCATGTGTAGTTGGGAGGGGAGAGTTCCTGTTCAATGGGCAAGACGTGGACGTACTCCCCTAAGTGCTCAAAAGCAATACGGGCCATGCGCAAGCGGTGGGTAAAATCGATGAGCTCTTTATCAAAAGGGTGGTCGAACGTTGGCGCCACAACCACAAAGTCAAACCGCCAACGAAGGAGCGCGTAATGAACGCAGAGGACATGGGCGATATGGGGTGGATTAAAACTGCCACCGAAAAAAGCAATGCGACGGGGAATTCTGTAAGCTTCGGACGGAACGCCACTCATTTCGTTCTCCCTGCGAGATAATGTGTGATGACAGTCAGTGCTATTTTGAGCCCCGAGGGTAACTCGTCCAAGGTCTTGAGGGCCTCTAGCTCCAGCTCCTCGCACACCTGTCGGGCGCGTTCAATGGCTCCGCATTTCTCGAAAATACGAATGGCCGTCTCCACATCGGACGGCGTCGTTTCGTGGCGCGGGCGATCAAGGATGCCGAACAGAATTTCCAAATCGGACTCAGAAGCATGTTCGCATGCATACGCTACTAAAAAGCTTCGTTTGCCCTCTCGGATATCCGATCCGATCTCATTGCGTCCCTTCCCCTGCGTCAGATCGATCAGGTCATCGCGGATCTGATACATGGGCCCAATGAAGAGGCCGTAGCTGCTCAGCGCCTCTTCAACTTTATGTGGCGCGTCCGCCACGAGCGCCCCGGCAATCAGCGGTGCAGCAAGGTAATAGCCGGTCTTCTCTTTCACAATCTTGAGATATTCGTCGATGGTAATGCGTCGGCCGCGGGCATTAATGTCCATCGCTTGACCCCGATGGGTATGGTCGAGAGTCGCAGTCATGAGAGCGAAAAAACGGATCGTCTTCTCTTGGGAGACAGTTCCAAGGCCAGACAACAAGGCGGCAAATACTTTGGTAAAAAGATAATCTCCTATGTTGATCGCATGAGCCATGCCGTATTTTTTCCACACGGAGGGGCGTCCGCGGCGAAATTCGTCGCCATCCTCGATGTCGTCATGGACGAGACAAAAATTGTGCATAAGTTCGATGGCTGCCGCAAAGGGAAGGGCATGGTCCTCACGGGCACCGAGCTCGCGTGCCACAAGCAAGCAAAGGAATGGCCTGAGGCGCTTGCTCTGACCGACTGAGGCTTCGTCCAGCTCTAGCGCGTACTCCAAAGCTTCGTCGAGATTTGGGATGCAATCGTCCGGCGGCGAAATGAGCTCCCGAAGCTGGCTTTCCACCTGCTGAGTTGCATGCGTGAAGAACACATCGAGTTCGGGTGTGAATTGCACTTTACTCATAGAATCGATGAAATTCGTGATACGGCAGGAAATGAAGCAAAAATTGACATCGTCGACGCCCGCGGCGAAGGAAACCTGTGGCCCACTGCGACTGCACAAGTTTCTGGCGCGCTGCGGTTTTGGCTCACGTCGCCGATGCGAAGACTTCATTCGGCAAGGGCGAGTGCGTGTCAATGGAGTCGTCGTTCAAGAAATGGGGGTGAAAGTCGATCCCAGCCGGGATAAAGTCGAGTTTGACGGCAAGCTTGTCGATCTGCCGCAACAAAGCTCGGTGTATTTTTTGTTTCACAAGCCGCGCGGATACATCACGACTCGCCGCGATGAGCGTGGGCGTCAGACAATTTTCGACCTGCTTCGGGGAATTAAGACGCGCGTTTTTCCGGTGGGGCGCCTAGACAAGGAGTCCGAGGGGCTACTGCTTTTGACAAATGATGGGGAGCTTGCCCATCGCCTCATGCATCCAGCGTACCGGGTCGAAAAAGAGTATTGGGTCGAGGTGGAAGGGGAACTCACTGACGAGAAAATCGAACGGCTTGAGACCGGCATCACGGTGGATGGTGAGAGATTTCAGCCAGTCAAAGTCCGCGTTGTTCAACGGTCCCGCAGCGAGACTCGGCTCACTATGGTTTTGCGCGAGGGCCGCAAGCGTCAGATTCGTCGAATGTGCCAAGCAGTGGGGCACCCTGTGCGGCGCCTGATTCGCATTCGCGAGGGGCAGATTTGTTTGGGCGATCTTCCGCCAGGTCGGTATCGTCCCCTCACTGAAGAAGAAACACATCAGCTGCGTCACGAAGCCGGACTCGAGTGAGAGCCGGCCACGACGTTAGTACCCATCTGAACGAGATTTTGCGCCTTTGACGATGCTCACGCTCGCACTGGCCCCAATACGTGTTGCCCCGCTTTCAATCATCTTTTGCGCTGTGGAGCAATCTCGAATGCCTCCCGAGGCCTTGACTCCCATGTCTTGGCCCACGATCCGCCGCATGAGAGCGATATCTTCAGGTGTGGCACCTCCTGGGCCGAATCCAGTGGACGTTTTGACAAAGTCAGCGCCAGCCGCTTTGGCTAGCACGCAGCCCGCTATCTTCTGATCTTCGTTAAGCAGTCCCGTCTCAAGAATGACTTTCACCACATGGCCAGAGGCCGCTTTCACCACAGCACGGATATCATCGTAGACGTAGGCGTAGTTGCCTGCCTGAAGCTGGCCCACGTTGATGACCATGTCAATTTCGTCAGCACCGTGCGAGACGGCATAGCGCGTCTCAAAAGCTTTTGCATCAGTACTCATGGCACCAAGAGGAAAGCCCACGACTGCGCAGACTTTTACGCCTGAACCAGCCAGAAGCCGTGAACAGAGCTCAACGTAGGCGCTGTTGACGCACACGCTTGCAAAATGATATTGGAGAGCTTCTGCGCATAAGCGCTCGATGTCTTTTTCTGTCGCATTGGGCTTGAGAAGCGTGTGGTCAATGTAACGTGCAAGGTCCTCGCACTGAAACTTGTCGCCCCCGACGCACACAATGCGTTCAGCCCCTTGCCGGATCATTTCCCGGCTCGTGGCCACGACATCTTGCTCCGTTGGGGCACTGGGCGAAGGAAGCGGAGACACTGCAGGGCAGGTCACTGGAGCTGCGTCAGCCAAGGGCACGGACTGCTGTTCAAGGACGATGGTGACTCGCCGTACGACTTCCTCCACAATCGCATTGAGCTGCTCAGGTCGCAGGTTTTCCATGGTTAGTCATTCCTCCGCCGCTTGTTGGGTCTCTTCCTCTCGGTCACTTTCGCCGATGCGTTCTGGCTTAAGAAGTGGGAAGAGGATAACGTCTCGGATGGAAGGCGAATCTGTCAAGATCATCACGAGGCGATCGATCCCAATACCGAGTCCGCTGGCAGGGGGCATG
>FWWL01004194.1_pt1 | contig 20994 bp, 13 predicted proteins | sample 2228331 | NCBI WGS metagenome assembly FWWL01 (sample SAMEA103939775, study PRJEB20133) | metagenome | reverse complement strand
TCCCTCTCCCACTGGGAGAGGGAGAGGGGTTCTGCCTGCGGCGACGGGGTGAGGGTGAGGTCTCCCCCACTCGTCAGGGCAAGGGGGAGAGGGGAGACAAAGGAGAGTGCGGGGGCATTTAAAGACCACTACTCACTGAAGTGATTACCCAAAGCCACTACTCGGTATAGAAGGTCAGCGTCAGCTGGCCTAGCCGGATCAGGTCCCCGTGGACAATACGCGCTGGCTGCCCTGGAGAAAGGCGAACCTCGTTCAAAAACGTCCCGTTCGTGCTCCACAGGTCCTCCAGATGCCAGCCATCCGACCGTTGATAGATGCACGCATGGCGACGGGAGACGCCCGCCATCCCGGCGCCGTAAGGGTCCAGGTCCACATCCGGCAATGGAGTCACTACGGCAGATGCCCGCCCGATGACGACCTCCGGCTTCGCCGGCAAAGGAATGGTGGCGCCGGTCTCCAGGATGCATAACCGGGGGCCAGTGGTAGGCCGGAGACATTCCAGTCGGATGGTAGTGCCTGGAACGGTCAGTATGGGGACAGGTGGGGTAACCCCCGATTCCGGCGCCCCCATCAGACGGACCAGCTCATCCACCATAGCGTCCATTGTCGGATAGCGGGCATCAGGTTCCCGGGCTAATGCCCGCAGGATCACCGCTTCCAGTGCCGGGGATATGGCCGGCTGAATCCGTCGCGGGGGAAGCGGCGGTTCGTGCAATCGGCGGACTATGATTTCTACCGGCGTCCCACCGGAAAAGGGCAATTGTCCCGTCAGCAACTCGTACAGCACCACACCCAGACTGTAGATGTCGCTACGATGGTCTACCCCTTCGCCGACGACCTGCTCCGGAGAAAGGTAGGCTGGGGTACCGACGCTGGATCCGGGGCGGGTAATGCTTCCCGCCCGGCCCGGGATTTTCACCAGACCGAAATCGGCCAGGAGGGGCCAGTCGGGACGGGCCAGCAGGATATTGGCCGGTTTGACATCCCGATGGATCACCCCCTGCTTGTGGGCGTAGGCCAGCGCCTGCCCCACCGGGATGACCAGCCGCGCGACATCCGACCAGGGCAAGGCCCGTCCGCGGATACAGGCTTTCAAGGACCCTCCAGGCACATATTCCATCACAATGTACGCCACCCCCTGTCTCTCCGTAGTCGTACACTGTGAGGATATTCGGATGACGGAGGGCCGCGATCGCGCGCGCTTCCTGGCGGAAACGCTGCAGGAACTCTTCCCGGTTATCCGGCTCCGCAATCCGGAGAACTTTCACCGCGACTCAGCGATCCAGATGGGGTTGATAACCGCGATACACCACCGCCATTCGGCCCTCGCCGATTTTCTCCACAATCTGACATCCCCCCAGGGTTTGTCCAATCCATTCCATGGGGCCCCCATCTCCCTTTTCCGCCGATCGCGGAAGTGCGATTTCCTCCGTCGGGATGAACGGGTTTTGCGGGGAACAGCAGAGCCGGCCCTCCCCCAACCCTGACCCTCACCTCAAAACCGTTGCCCATCCCTTACCGGTATTCGGTAATAATTCGGTCATCCTGCACATCCATCCTCACCAGCTTCAGCGGAGCATTCCGCCAGGCCTCCTGGAAACCCCGATTGATCCCGCTGGAGATGATCCCTCCGATCAGATACAGCGGTTTTCCGTTCAGCCGTTCCACGATGATCACCGGAGCCCCATTCCGTGCCAGCAACCGCCCTTCCAGCACAACGGTCCAGTTGCTCGTGGAGACGGTGAGAGATGCCCGATCCTCTGGCTGGAAGTCTACCGCCATCTGCTGGACAGCCCCCAGCGTGTACGGCTCCATAGCCGTGATCAGCCCTTCGTTCAGGTCGGCTTCGGTCAGCACCGATTCTCCGGGCTTCAGATGGGAAAATCCCCAGTCGGCATTGGCGATGACATACCGGGCAACCAGCGAGAGGACCAGCGTTCCCACCACAACCAGCACAACCGCCGTGACCAGCAGGGCCAGCAGAAGGTTCAAAGTCAACTGCAGGATTCCCTTCCCGATACCGGTCAGGACGCGCAGGGGAGTGGTCGGGCGCGGGGCCGGAACCGCCGCTGTTGCCGCCATGACGGCAGTACCTGTTCTCTGGAGATGCGAGCGCTGGGGCAGACGCAGTCGCCGGTGGGTGGATTTCTCCAGCGCATCGCGGAACGCCTTCGCCGAGGGGAAGCGGTCGGCCGGGTCCAGGCTGACTGCCCGCATCACCGTCGCCGAAAGCGAGGGGGAAACGGCCGGGTTCAGCCGGTGCGGCGGAGTAAACGTAAACGGATGCGTGGTCGGGTCATCGCCGGTCAGGAGTTCGTGCAGGGTCACCCCCAGCGCGTAAATGTCCGAACGGGGAGTGGTCTGCCCCTGACCGGCATACTGCTCCGGTGGCGCATAGCCCGCCGTGCCCATTTTGAGGGTGTCCGTCCGCTTACCAGGGTCAAAAAGACGGGCTACGCCGAAGTCAATCAGTTTGATCGTCCCCTCCGGAGTGATCATCACGTTGGCCGGCTTCATATCCCGGAAAATGACCGGGGGATTCTGGTTGTGCAGATAGTCCAGGACGTCGCACAACTGGATTCCCCAGGCGACGACTTCTTCCGGAGGAAGCCCTTTCGGGGAACGGCTCAGCCGATCCGCCAGCGTCTCGCCGGGGATATAGTCCATTACCAGATAAAAGCGCCCGTTCTCCTCAAAGTAATCGTAGACGTTGGGCAGGTTGGGATGGCTGAGGTGGGCCAGGATGGCGGCTTCGTGCCGGAACTGATCGGCGGCCTGCGCCTGCTCATCGGGTGTTGCATGGGGGTCGGGGAGAAGTTCCTTGATCGCGCAGGGCTTATCGGCCAGACGGGCATCGTAGGCCAGATAGACCCGGCCCATCCCTCCGCCTCCCAGAGTACGGACGATCCGGTAACGGTTCTGAAGCCATTGATCCTGTTGCATTTTGTGATTCTCCTGAACAGTATTCCCTGCTTCAGGGCCGGAGCAGGTTTCGTTCCGTCAGGAAAGCCAGCCCCTCCATCAGCACGCCGCCCACCAGGGCCGCGATGAACAATTCTCCCAGCCCGGCATCCGCGCCCACCCGTAAGCCGAGCACAGCATTGGCAATGGTGAGCACCAGCACATGGGCAACGGCTGCCCGACCGGGCCGCCGGCCCACCGCGGCATAGGCCAGCGGGGCGATCGGCGCGTATAAAGAGACGTTGTTGACTACAAAGGGAATGCGCGATATCGGCGGTGCCAGCACCCAGACCAGGAACGCCGTGCCGATAAGGAGCAGGGCCAGCAAACCGATCTGCTGGGCCAGGCTGAGACGACGAACCAGTTGCCTTGTGAGGGAGACCAGCCGCTGGGTGGGACGGTGGGAAGGCGCTGCGGCAATCTGTTCCGGTCGCGCCATGGCCTGAAAAATCAGGTCGCCGATGAACCATCCCAGCGCGCCCAGAAGCAGGGCCGAGATGGAGCGCCCTGCGTAGAGGGCGGGGGTCATCCAGGGAGCGAAGAGGAGAATGTTGATCACCAGCACCCCGATCAGGGCCATTCCCATTCCGGTCGCCATTTCCAGCGGCCAGCGGGTATCGCGGGGGATAGAAGCCCCCATCGGAAAAGTGGAGGCCGGCGCGGGCTTCACGATGGGAGAACCCGCTGCTCGCCATGGCGACACGGGCACCACCTGCGGTAGAGAGGCCAGACTGACGCCGGTTGCCATCTGGACGGCCTGCTGCATTTGACGGGCACCGACCCAGCGTCGGTTGGGGTCCAGTTCCAGCCCTCGCATGAGGACACTCTCAAACTGCGGGCGGACGCGCGCTCCTACCTGCCGAAGCGGGAGCAGGGGCACATGCTGAGCCCAGCGATCCAGCGCCGAGGGGGGCTGCCGACCGCTGAGGGCATAGTAGAGGGTGGCGCTCAGACTGTAGAGGTCGGAGCGGGGCTCTGTGTGCCGGTTCCCCAGATAAAAATGCTCCGGAGAGGCAAACTCATACGTGCCCATCCCCCTTACGATGGATCGGGTGCGCGGATCACGCGGGTCCCATAATTTCACCAGTCCGAAGTCCACCAAAACCGCTTCTCCGGTGGGACGGATAATGACGTTCTGGGGTTTGATGTCCCGATGGACAATGCGCCGCTCATGGCATACCGCCAGCGCGTCCAGCAATTGGACGGCCCAGCGGGCGACCTGTTCTTCTGGGAGCGCGCCGAAGCGACAGATGCACTGCTCCAGGTTTTCCCCTTCCACGTAGTCCATCACCAGATAGGCGTTGCCTTTTTCTTCAAAATAGTTGGTCACGCGCGGGAGGTGCGGATGTGAGAGCACGGCCAGGACGCGGGCCTCCTGCTGGAACTGGATGCGCCACTGGGCGCGGAGGGCGGGCGCCGCCCCCGGTGGGGGGACCATCTCTTTCAGGGCAACCGGGATGTTCAGAGAGAGGTCCCAGGCGCGGTAGACTGCCCCCATCCCTCCCCGACCCAGAAGACGGGCGACGCGGTAGCGATTTCGGAGCACTGCGCCAGCGGGTAGCATGTGGGATTACTCCATCTCCACCACGATCACCGCAATGTTATCCTCCCCGCCCGCCCGGTTAGCGGCCTCCACCAGCGCGTCACAGGCCTGCTGGGGATTGCGGGATTTGCGGACAATTTGTTGAATCTGCCCATCGGGGACCATTTCCCAGAGACCGTCCGAGCACAGGATCAACTGGTCGCCGGGGCGAAGGAGGAGAGAGAAAGTATCCACTTCCACATCCGATTGATGGCCCAGAGAACGGTAAATCTCATTGCGCCGGGGGTGTGTGCGAATTTCTTCCCGTCGGATCACTCCGGCATCGGCCAGCCGGGCCACCAGGGAATGGTCACGGGTGATCTGTTCCAGTTTCCCGTCTCGTAGCAGATATGTGCGGCTATCCCCGACATTGGCGACGACGGCGCGATCGCCGATGATCAGAGCAGCCGTAACGGTAGAGCCCAGGTCGCTGCCGGTGGCCTGGGCGTGGCGGCGCAGCGCGTGATTGGCCTCCCGGATCGCTTCGGTCAGAATGGAAGCGGGAAGATCGGGACCTATCCAGAACCAGGCTGCCTGGTGCAGGTTGGGGATGATATGGCTCTGGATGAGCCGATTCGCTACGATCTGACCGACCGTCCGGCTGGCAACGTCCCCCGCGTCGTGACCGCCCATTCCGTCGGCGACCAGATAGAGTCCCACAGGAACCGACCATCCCTTCTGCTCCAGGGTGAACGTGAACACGGCAATGGCGTCTTCATTGCGCGTGCGCTGCTTTCCGGGATGGGTGGCCTGCCCATGGATGGGAGTCAGCGGACGGGGAGAAACCGCGGGGAGATTCACCAGGTCGGTGAGCATATCCCCGATGGTGGCGTACTGTCCCCTACCGGCCCGCTCCACCAGCAGACGGGCGGGCGACGGAAGGGATTCCCGCCCTCCCCGAAAAAGTTCCCGACCGGTCAGCAGGAAAGCGAGGAGGTTACAAAGGAAGAAGATGTCCTGCTCCACCCGCTGGCGGGCGGTGAGCGCGTCGTCGGCCGGGAAGGGCGTGCTGGTGGAAAGGTCGGCCAGGCGTATCTCGCTATTGCCGAAAACGATCAAACTCTCCAGCCCCTCTTCCCCTGCCCTGGATCGGGCGACCCCATGGCTGTGCAGGTAATGGAGCGCCTGGCCCACCTGAAAGACCGCTGCAATCGCGGCCTCGGGAGAATACCGGTATTTTCCGCGCACCAGAACCCCCCAGCGGCCCGGATGCACGGTGACCGCATAAACGGTATCCGTGGATTCAAAAATGCTCAAATGGCGCAGAATGCCGGGATGTCCGGTACTGAGGCGGATCAGATAGTCTATAACTCTGTGGTCTGCCAGGGGGGTTTTCCGGTATCGGGCGTGAATGAGCAGAGGCGTAAGTGGACGGCGGCAATTCCCACAGAGGCCATCCGGAGGCAGGCCGGGCTGTGCCGTACCGCAGGCGGAACAGGTCAGGTCCAGCGCATCATAATACACCGAGCGCGAAAGCCCGCGCACGGCAACAATACCGTACCGCTGCCCGTAGGGAGAGATGAGGACGCTCCCCCGCAGGAGATATACCGGATGGCCTCTGGCATCTGGCCGATGTTGTGCGGACATAGGCCCACCGGAGCAAGGCATTACGATAACAGCACGTATATCAGAAAAAGGCAGGCCGCCACTTCCATTCCCATCAGGAACAATGTGAGCAGGAATCCCCCGAGGACGGCACCTGGCGAAGGAACGGCAATGAGAAACACCGGGACTTCTTCCTTTTCCCCGTCATCCGTGGTAATCGTAATGGACCCACGCACGGGGTTAGGAGCAGGAACCAATCGGCGGATATGCCAGCCTATCCACGATTTTAGCCCATCGCCCGATATTTGCAAGCGCGCCAGCGGCAACAGCGGGGTGACCAGCCGGACAGTGACCTCGTTGTGTTCCTGTTTCAGCGAGTTGGGATGGACAACGAGCCAGGGAACAGGGGTACGAATGGTGGCTTCCATGCCGGGGGGCAGGGTGACCGTCAGAGAAAGAGGAGATACGCTGCTACCGACGACGACCCTCCCCCAATCCAGTACATCCGGCGAGACGGTGAAAGTGGACGTCACTCCGGGTTTGCTAACCGGAGGTTTGGGCCGGGCGGTAGGTCGGGGCGAGGGGGTATGCTTCTCCACCAGGGCATCCCACATTTCCTCCACAGACGTAAACCGTTTGGCCCGCTCTTTCTCCACTGCCCGGGCGATCGCTTTCTCCACGTGCGGGCTCACTTTCGGGTTCAACTGGCGGAGGGGGGGAAAGTCAAACGGACGTGTCATCGGGTCGCGCAGGGAGAGAAGATGATGAAGCAGCGCTCCCAGAGCGTAGATATCGGCCCGCTCATCGGTCTGTAACTTCCCATATTGCTCCGGAGGGGCGTACCCCTGGGTGCCGAAATGGATAGTGTCCTTGGTCTGGCCCGGTTTATAGAAGCGAGCGATCCCGAAATCTATCAATTTCACCGTATCGGTGCCATCCACAACCATCACGTTGGCCGGCTTCAGGTCGCGATAGATGATTTTGGGATTCTGACTGTGGAGATAGGCCAGCGCATCGCACAGTTGTTGAGCCCAGATCAGGACTTGCTCTTCCGGGAAGGGCTCATCCCTTTCCTCCAGTAGTTGTTCCAGAGTCTTGCCCTCAATGAACTCCATCACCATATAGTGGCGTTCCCCCTCCTGGAACCGGTCGGTGACCCGGACGATGTTGGGATGGGATAGGCGCGCCAGGAGTTGGGCCTCCCTCTGAAAGGCCTTGAGAACCGCTTCCCGGTCCTCCGCCGGGATAGCGGATTCGCTCATCTCTTTGACGGCGACCACGCGGTTCTGCAGCCGCTTATCCTGGGCACGGTAAATGGCCCCCATCCCTCCCTGGGCCACTTTCTCCAGGATGACGTATCGCCCGGCGAGGACAGAAAGGGGGAGCAGTTCCCCGGTGCCGAACGCTCCCGGGGGGAATGAAGGGGGAAGGGGAGGTGGCGCAATTGGCGACAGACCAGGCGTAAGGGAAAGCCCACATACATCGCAAAACGGGACGCCGGGGCGAAGGGACGCGCCACATGACGGACATTGTGCCGCCGCGGGGGGAACGGATGCCTGAGGAGGGGGCGCCGCCGGAGATGTGGGCTGGTAGAGAGGAACGGAGAAAAGGGAAGTCCCACAGAATGGGCAAAAGCGAGCGCCGGGGCGCACCGCCCGACCGCATCGGGGACAGGTAATGGGGGAAGGTGGGGAGACAGATTTGCCACAACCCGGGCAAAACCGGGCGCCGGAACGGAGTGGCTTGCCGCAATGGGAGCACCGCTTCTCCGCTGCAGCAGGCTCCAGGGACGCAGGCCGACCACACAGGCGGCAGAAACGGGCCCCCGGGCGCAGCGGCGCGCCACACTGGGGACATACACTCCCCAGGGGAGTCCGGCACACCCGACAGAAGCGGGCCCCAGGCCGGTTCTTCGTGCCACATGCAGGACAAATAATCATAGATGCCCCGGATCACGGATGCTGCCAGGTGTTGTTCCCCATCAGGATGTAGACCTCCCCGGTATCGGTCTGGAGGATGGTGCCCTGCGTGAAATCCTGCACCAGTCCGTTAAACCCTCGTTCGTAGTCCGTGGCCCAGCCCAGGCCGTTGCGCACTGCCGAATAGGTGCACCAGATTTTTCCAAACCCCCGTCGCGGCGTGGGCGGACACTGGCTAGGGGCGATATCCGGGCAGGAGTACTCCGGGTCCCCTTCGTTCCAGATGTCCCGATAGAGAGCCCAGGCACCGTTGTTGTACAGGACGGCGATTCGGTCGTTGTCCTCCCGCCAGAACATCTGGCCGCGCTCAAAATGTTCCTGCGCCATCCACGAGGAATGGGGCGGATTCATCGCGCAGCCCAGCTGATCCCGATACCGGCTCCATATTGCAGCAAAGACCCCTTCCACTGCCGGGCAGGTCGGAGAAGGGGTCGGCAACAGCGTGGAGGTCGGAACAGGAGGCGCGGCGGGAACCCGTGTAGCGGTCGACGGGGGCGATGAGGGCAAGGGGGATGGCTGGGGAGAAGAAGAAACCGCCGCCGGGGTGGATGGCTGGGGAGAAGAAGAAACCGCCGCCGGGGTGGATGGCTGGGGAGAAGAAGAAACCGCCGTCGGGGTGGATGGAGGTACAGAAATCGCGAACCGAACCGTAACGGTCGGCGGATACACCTCTACCACCTGTTCCCATTCCGGGGGGATCAATATCGGCATTATCACTGGCACGACACAGAAGCAGAAGAAAACCAGCAGAAGAAACAACCCTGCCAGGCCAACGGCAATCCACAGCCAGCGGGAAGACGGGGAGACCCTCCGGGCTACCCCCGGTTGAGCGATCGGTCTTTCCGGGGCTGCCAAAGTAATCCATTGCTGCACCGGTCGGTTCAGCGCCCGGGCCATCTCCGCCGCGCTTCCGAACCGCTGATCGGCCCGCAGGGCCATCGCCCGCAAAATCACCGCCTCGGTCTGGGGACTTACCGCCGGGTTCAGAGCCCGAAGAGAAGGAAGCTGATGGGGATAGGCGATCCGATCCGTCGCCGTGGGCGGAGCCTGACCGGTTAGCGCGTGGTAGAGGGTTGCGCCCAGGCTATAGAGATCAGAACGGGGATCGGTGCTTCCTGCTCCCATTGCGTACTGCTCCGGCGGCGCATACTCCGGGGTTCCCAATCCCCGGATCACCGTCTGCGTGCGGGGATCGCGGGGGTTCCATAACTTCACCAGCCCGAAGTCCACCAGCACCGCCCGCCCGTCACGCCGGATAATGATGTTCTGCGGCTTGATATCCCGATGGATCACCCCCTGGTTGTGGCAGTACGCCAGCGCGTCCAGCAGTTGCCCGGCCCAATTCAACACCTGAGCCTCCGGCAATGCCCCCTGGCGGGCGATCCGATCGGCCAGACTTTCTCCCTCAACGAAGTTCATCACCAGATAAGCGTTCCCCTTTTCCTCAAAGAAATCGGTGACCCGTACCAGGTTGGGATGATTCAGACGGGCCAGCACCTGGGCCTCGTTCCGGAACTGCTGACGGAGGCCCGCCAGGGCTTGCGGACCCAGCCCCGGCTGGGGGAACATTTCTTTGATCGCCACCGCTACGTTGAGCCGGTTATCCCAGGCCCGGTAGACGGCTCCCATCCCGCCCTGACCCAGGAGGGAGATGATGCGGTAGCGGTTCTGCAGTATGTGGCCCGGTTGCAGCATCGGTACTCCTCGCAAAAGAAGCCAGCGATTGCGGTGTTTCAAAACACCACAGAGGCGCAGAAGGCACGGAGGAACGCAGAGGAATGAAACAACCTTTGCGTCCTTTGTGGTTCGGAAAACTCCACGTCCCCTGCGTCTCGGTGGTGAGAATGGTGCTCAGCCGAACAGTTATCCCAGTTTCTGGGTTAATTTCCGGGTTTCGTAGCGGAGTTTCTTGGTTCGCTGGGGGTCGGCCTGGCCGGAGCGTTCCAGGTCGGCCGCCTGCTGCTCCATCTCGGCTGCCAGGTCAGCCTCGCCCATCTCCAGGAGTCGGGTGGCGGCAGCCCGCAATCGGCGGGTGGCCCCCGCCACGTCCCCGGCCGCCAGGTCGGCCTGGGCGCGCTCCTGCAGCCGAAAGGCGCTCAGCATCTCCACCACCTGCATCACCCGCGGCACCACCTGCGCCGCCCGCGCCGGGTCCGGGGTGTACTCCACCACGATATCAGCGCGGCTTTTCTGCCCGGCGGCCCCTCCGGCCGGATCGTCACAGGCCAGAAGCGCCTGCGCCAGCCGGTATGTTCCCGCCGGGCGCGGCGGCGCGATCAACTCTATCAGCAGCGCCGGCGGCTCCCCTTCCGTCAGGTCGCCCAGGAGAAAACTGTAACTCCCGCCCTGATGGACCATCTCCAGCGGGGCAATGGCGGGACGAACCCGATAGGCAGAGCGGACCTCCACCCCCTGGGAGAGGCCCAGTTTCACTTCCAGATTCCGGTAACGGACGGCCTGGGCGCGGCCCAGTTCCCGGGCGAAGGCTGCCGGGATCTCCTCCGCGTCCTCCAGCAGATATGCTTCGCCCCCCGTCTGATCAGCGATGGGGATCATCAGTTCTTCGTTAAACTCGCCTCCCAGCCCCATCGTGCTGATGGGGATGCGATACTGGCGGGCCCGGACAGATTGCTGGCGACACTCCGCCTCATCCACGGTGAAGCCATCGGTCAGAACCAGCAGACGGGGGGCGACGCCCGGCGCCGCGGCGCGGCGCAGTTCCTCCAGCCCCAGAGCCATCCCGGCGCCGACGCGGGTTTCATCCCCCAACTGCAAGAGGTCCAGGCTTTCCAGCGCGTCCAGAAGACGGCGCTTCTGGTTACCCGGCGCCGTGGGGATCAGCATTCGGGCCTCCCCCGCAAACGCGATCAGCGCAAAACGATCCTTCGCCCGCAGTTGCTCCACCACCGCCCGCAGGGCATCCTTCACCCGGTCAATCTTCCGCGGGAGGTGCTGCAGGACCTCCTCGGGGATATCTTCCGACTGCCAGGCCGGCACCCCGTCCACCACCACCTCGCGCAACATCCCCTGACGGGCCAGAGCGCGGAACTGTTCTTCGGTGACCAGCCGGAAGTACATAGAATCGCTGACGTCCACCACAATGACCAGATGGACAGGAAGGGTCTTCGTCCCAGCCGGTTCGGTCACCTCCAGCAGGAGATAGACCAGCCGGGGATGGGGTGTGACCGGCAGGGCCGGCGTGTTCACCATGCAGGTCAGACGCAGCGGCTCAGCGTTCATAAAATCACCCCACGTCTCTCTGTTTCAACGCCACCAGCGTCCCGACCCCGAAGACCAGGGCAAACCCGGCCAGGATCGCCCAGTCCCGCACCAGATGGGCTCGGGTATGGGTATAATCAATCTGGAAATTCCAGGTAGTGGACACATCCACCGATTCCGGTTCCACCGTCTGGGTCACCGTCTCAGTAACGGTGACCATCTCATTGGCGATGACCTCCGGGACACTGATAGGAACGGAGACCTGCAGCCCGCCGGGGCAGGGGACGGTGAGGGATTCCGTGCGGGTGACGACGGTAACCGGCTCCCAATCCTCCGCCGGTTTCTCCACCGTCGTGGAGATGACCCGGGGCTCCGGCAGAAAGCGGGTTTTGTTCAGGGAGTTCAGATACTCCAGATTGGCCGACGTGCCCAACGCTTCGGTGGTCCATCGGCTCAGCGTGAAACTGGAAAAAGGCCGCGTTGCCTCGGGGAGTTCAAAGAGCACCCCGCTGAAGATGATCTGAAAGAAGAGGAGCAGGAGGATGACATAGATGACGGAGTTGGTGTTGGGCACCAGGGCGGAGACCATCAGCCCCAGCATAATGGCTGCCAGCGCGCCCATCGCCAGCGTGATGTACATCTCCACCGGCGCAGGAAGGAATAGCCCTTCCCGCGGCAGGCGCACTTTCAGGGCGATTACCAGTAGCAGAAGCGCACACTGCAACAGGGCAAACGCCCCCAGAACCGCCACTTTGGAGAGGAGGTACGGAAACAGGCGCAGGGTGACCATCCGTTCCCGCAGATAGATGGCCCGTTCCTTGACGATTTCGTAGGCCGACCCAAATAGTCCCAGCAACACGGCCGCCAGCCCCATTAACATTAACAGGGTCTGGGTCTTGCCCACGATGCTGTAGGAGACGCTCCCGCCGGGCTGAACGGTCGCCAGTTGCCGCTCAATCTCCTCCAGCGTGTTCCCGACCAGCCAGTGGCTTTCGGCGATGAGCAGGAAGAGGAGCCCGATGATGGGCATCACGGCCAGCAATACGGTCAACAAAAGTTTATCCCGCACCACCAGATTCAGATACCGACTGGTGAGGACGAAAAACTGGAGGAAGGGATTAACGCGCGGCCGTCGGGTCGCCGCAGCGGGCGCTGCCTGTTTGCGCAACTGGCGGAGGTCCTGATGACGGCTGGCAACGTATTTCTGGTACTGGATGGAGTTCCGGAAACGCTGCTCCCATTCGGCCGCTTTCTGCTGGGCGACCTTCGGGTTGGGATCATCCAGTTGGGCGTAAATGTCGGCGAAATCGCCGCTGGTGACGCCGAAGAACTGCAGCGCCTCGTGGGGCGGGCCGAAGAAGACCATCCGCCCCTGGGCCATAAAGCAGACGTGGTCGCACTGAGCGATGTTCGCCGTGGCGTGGGTGACCAGCACGACCGTCCGCCCCTCATCGGCCAGATGGCGCAGGGTATGCATCATCTTCTTTTCCAGGCCGGGGTCCAGTCCCGACGTCGGCTCATCCAGGAAAAAGAGGCGAGGGTCGGCCAGCAACTCCACGGCGATGTTGACCCGCTTGCGCTGTCCACCGCTCAGGCTGGAGACAACCTGGTCTTTCTGTCCCAGCATCCCCACGGATTCCAGCACTTCGTTGATCCGTTTCTCTATCTCCTGGTCCGAGGTATCCGGGGGAAGACGGAGGCGGGCAGCGTACCGCAGCGCGTCGGCAACGGTGAGGTCTTTATGGATGATATCGTCCTGGGGGACGTAGCCGATGAGCGTGCGGTAGAGGTCAAAATGCTGATAGAGGTCCTCGCCGTTGACCAGCACCTGGCCCTCGTCGGCGCGGACGAAGCCGTTGAGGGCCATCATCAGGGTGGTCTTCCCGGCGCCGCTGGCCCCGACCAGGGCGACGAACTCGCGGGGCTGGATGGAGATGCTGACATCGTGCAGGATGCGCTTTTTGCGGTTGCCCCGCCCGACCTCGCGGATCAGACGGACGCCGTCCAGCCGCATTCCACCGGCGGCGGTATATTGCTGGATGGCCGAGGCTTCCAGGACCAGGCGGAAGGGGCCGATCTGCACCACATCGCCCGGGCGGATGGGAGTCGGGCCGGTAATCCGCCGACCGTTCACGAACGTGCCGTTGGTGCTGTTCAGGTCGGTGATACAATACCCCTGGGGGGTCCGGTCCAGACGGGCATGCTGCCAGGAGACGGTGGGAGCCTGGAGGGGGATATCGGCCTGAGGGTTGCGCCCGATGAGCAGGGAGGTCCTGGCCCCCAGGGCCGTTGTTCCCATCCGGATGGTGCCGCCGGGGGCCGGGATGGGCAGAGCGGCGGCGGAAGGGGCCGGTCCCAGGGCGCGGAACGTCAGGCCGACGGAGTTCCCCTGGGGATCGCCGATACGCAGGATGTCGCCGTCCCGCAGGGTGGCAGATTGCACCTTTTTCCCGTTCACGAAAGTCCCGTTGGTGCTGTTCAGGTCGGTATATATCCAGGCCGTACCCCGCTGCTCCAGGCGGCCGTGGTGGCCGGAGACGTAATCCAGCGGGAGGACCACATCGTTATCGGGATAGCGGCCGATGGTGATGAGCGGACGGGTGAGCGGCACTTCCTGGACCGGCTGGCCGGGGACGGAGATCAGCAGGCGTGGGACTTCGGCCGGAGGAGGTGCGGCTGCCGGTGTCGCCCCGGAGGGCGGAAAAGAGGGCGGATGCTCCGGAGACGGGGCCAGTGGTTTCCCGCAGGTGGAGCAGAAGCGGGCCTGGGGGTTTTTGATTTCGTGATTGCAGAAGGGACAGGTGCGGGAAGGCATTTCCTCTACCTCAGGAACGTATGGATTGATCCCGGCCAGGAGGAGAAGGAAAGAGAGGGGAGGGTTTGTGGGAGCAGCCTCACCACCTCCACAAACCCTCCATATCCGGCTCTCGTTGTCGTGAATCCCCTATCGCAGGATGGGCTGAAGGTCTACTTTTTCCCCATTGGGTAGATTCAGTATAAAAACCGTTTCCGCCTTCCGGACCACAAAAACCCACGTCAATGCTCCACTATCGCTGCCCTGAATAATCGTGGGCTTCTTATTATCGTTCAGAGTGATGGACCAATCCGAAATCTTGTCCCAATTATATTGAGAGGGTGGAACCTCGGCATCCACAATCAGAAACGTATCCAGGGAAGAACTCGGCCTCACCGTCTCGTCCAGAAAAGTGCGGAACCAGTCGCGCTTCTCGGCGCGCACGAACGTCACATCAATCCCTTCAATCGTAACAGGCGTTTCTATCCCCGGTATGGGAGTCGGGGTAGGAGTGAAAGTTGGGGTAAGAGTGGGAGTCGGGGTAGGGGTGAAAGTCGGGGTAGGGGCGGGCCCAAGGGAAAAGAGCCTCCCTCCCCGCTGCCGCGCCAGCAGCAACCCACCGACCAGGGCAAGCGCCGCACAGAGAACGAGGAGGCCAATGCCCCCGATCCATAACCAGCGGGAGGATGTCGGGGCCGGACGGCTGGGAGCAACGCCAGGCGGGCCAGGGGCTACGCCCGGAAGGGCGACCACCGTCTTTCCTGCCGTCGTACCGATTACTTCCAGAACAGTTTGGCCCAGGCGCACCTGATCGCCAGGCTTCAGAGGCGTCGGGCCGAAGATGCGCTGTTCGTTGACCCAGGTCCCGTTGGTGCTCCCTTCATCCCGGATGTACAACTGGTTCTCATAAATCCAGATGGTGGCGTGTTGACGGGAGACCATTTCGTCGGGCAGGATCAGAGTACTGGGCGGTTCCCGCCCGATCCGCAGTCCTGTTGGGGGAACGGCATAAACCTGCCCTGTGTGGGCGTTCCGGAGCGTAAAAGAAAACGACCTTTCCATAATTCACCTCCGTACCGCTCAGGAGGCAGGGGAACGCAAGCGCCCTCAAGGAGTGCTCACCGCGCGCAGAACCAGGGGCAGATAGACTCTCCGAAGATGGACCACGACGGTCATGCTTACCGGTACGGTTGCTTGCGGCCGGAGCGGGTCGTTGCTGCGGATGTAAAGGGTAGCGGTGTACAGGCCCGCCTGCGCGACCTGCCCCGCATCCAGTGTGATGGAAACCCTCTGGCTCTCACCGGGGAGAATGGTACCGGTCGCTGGACTCTGGGCAAGCCAGGGGACATCCACCTGTCCCGTCCCCTCCACCCGAATGTCGTCCAGGCCCACCTGATCACCCTTCAACCCATAGTACTGAAAGCCAATGCGCACCGGGCCGGTGGGGAGATAGGGCGTCAGGTTGAAAGTGCTCTGCTGCCAGACCCCACTGGTCGTCCATGCAGGATCGGCCTTGCCCACAGAGGTATCGTCTCCACCCCCGGCTTCTCCCACTACAAGCCAGATGTTCAGGTCACAATTATCCGTATCACGGCATAAGGCAGGATTGCCGAACGACCAGAAGGAAAGGGTGCCCGTGGCGAGTTTCATCTCCGGCGAGAGCAGCCACTCGTTCTGGAGCAGGTTCTGGTCCGCCTCCACGTCGGCAGCGTAAGTGCCACTGTGGGGGCTTCCCCGGACCATCACTTTCCAGGTATAACTGCCGTTCTCTACCTGACGGCTCCATCCCGCGGGCGGTACCACGCCGCCCTCAAACCCCTCGCTCAGCAGCACACCGGAGGGAGAGATGATCTGCCAGTCTTCCAGTTCAAAGGTCAGGGGCGCTCCCCCGGTGTTGCTCAGCGTGAAGGGCAGCGTTGCGCTCAGACCCCGGGTCAGTGTGGCGCTCAGCGAAAGAGGGGCATAAGCGAGGCGAGGAACCGCCAGATAGAAATCCTGCCGGACGGTGCTGCTGAGGACCACGTTCGTCGTGGTCACCGCCATCCCGTACCCGCTTAACGTGGCCGTGAAGACGTGCGGGCCGGGCGGTGAGAAGAGGACGTAGAATGAATCGTCCACGACGGGGTCCTCAGTGACGGCCGTCGTCGTGGTGTAGCCCCTGTCGCTGGAGACAATGGCGCCGACCAGCGGAGTATGGTTATCATCGTACACGTTGCCGACCACCAGACCGCCCTGGTAGGGAATGCATCCGATCAGCTGGACGTCGTCAATATGGATATCGTTACCATAGGCGCTGATGCCCAGAAAGCCCACCCGCAGGTCGGGCTGGCTCGCATAGGCGCTCAGGTCCACGGTGTGTTGCTTCCAGCCCGTGGAGCCGTCGTAGCGCGGGATGGCCGCACCCACGTTCGTCCACGTCGTCCCACCGTTCGTGGAGACCTGAACCTGCAGGCGATCATTATGGGTGTACTGGGTGTCATGATACATCCAGAACGTTAGCGCGGGCGAAACGGTGGTCATATTCACCCCGACCGTCCGGTACAGGCGGGTGGAGTGACCGCTGGTCGCCGTCCAGGAGTTGAAAAAGGCCAGATTAGGGGAACTGTGGGCTGGATACCCGCCGGGATGTCGCGTACCGTTGTTCGTCGCCCACTCGCCAGTCGTTCCGTTCACATCCACCGAAGCCCAGTTGGGCGGAAGGCCCGGTAAAGCGGCCCCGTCAAAGTTCTCCACAAACCCTGCCAGGTAGTACCCTGGCGCGCTGCAAGAGGACGCGTCTACCGTCAGGGTGAAATTCTCCGTGTGGTTGCCCGTTAACGGTCCGATGGTGCGGGTGACCGGAAGGTAGCCCCCCACCCACGCGCGGACGGTGAAGGTGAGCGCCGTATTCTGGGGCACGGTAGCGCTGTAGAAACCGGTGACCGGGTTGTTCCAGACGGGGATAGGCTTCCCGGCGGTCTCCAGGCTGGCGTACAGCGGCCAGCCCGCGAGGGCGTCCGAAACCGTGCCGGAGACCACAGCGGAGGGAAGCGGGGTCAGGGCAAAATTCCGGGTGGTGGTGACCCCGGCCGTGATAACCACACCGGACGCGGAGGACGGCTGATAGCCGAAGGCCGTAGCGGTCACCACATACGTGGCGGCGGGAAGAGTCATAGAATATACACCGTCCACGCCGCTGAAGGCCGTCCCTTCCTGACCGGGGCCTGCGGTCGCCCGAATCTGTGCCCCGGAGACCGGCGAACCGGTAGCGGCGTCGGAGACGACGCCCCGCAATATGCCGGTCTGCAGGAGGGTGCCGTTGTAGACCACCAGAGCAAAATCCTGATCGGTGGAGTCGGTGTTGCCCGGCACCCCGTTCCCCGCAATATTGGTTGCGGTGATGACGACGGTGAAGGGGCCGCTGAGGCCGGCGGGCAGGAAAACGCTCTCCACATTGTTGCGCGGATCGGCGCTGCCGCCGGTGACCGAAGTGCCGCCGGAGAAAACGTTGCCCCGGTAGGGTTGGCCGCCCACGGTGACCGCCAGGTCCAGATTGTTAACGTAGGCGTTTCCGGTGGTGGGTCCTGGCGCGTCTGTCCAGGCCAGGGTCACGCGGAAGGGCTTGCTCGTATCGGCCACCGCGCCCGACAACTGGTAGGCCTGGCCGGTGCTGCCAAAGATGTGGCTCTGGTCCACCAGGATGCGGGGGGTGTTGTCAAACGCCCTGCCCAGGTGGACCTCGCCATAGCCCTGGGTGTTGGAGGGCAGGTTGCCTCCGGCGAGGGTGCCGGTCAGATAACGGGCCGAGTTGATCAGGAGGGCCTTGACCATTGCCGGGCTGGGCGGGCTGCCGAAGCGGTTCTGATACCAGTAGTAGACCAGCGACGCCGCCCCTGCCACCGCCGGGGTGGAATGGCTGGTGCCGGAAGAGGCAGCGTACAGGGTCTGCCCGTAGGGCCAGTACATCCTGCAAACGCCTTCGCCGTTGTAGTTCGGCGACTGCGAGGCGGCCCCCAGAATGTGCGTGCCCGGCGCGACGATGTCCGGCTTGACGCGCCCATCGTCAGTGGGGCCACGGCCGGAGAATGAGATGATATCCTGGGCGTTATCAGCACCACTTGAGTCAACACACCCATCGCTCCAGCCAGGCCGATAGTTCTCCGCCGCGCCCACGGTGATGACGTTCTTGGCGGTGCCGGGGGCGCTTACAGTGTTGCTGCCATACCGACCATCGTTTCCAGCGGCAAAAACAATTATGATCTCCTGATTGCCGGTCACGGCGGGGCGGGCATCCCGCACCAGCGCGTCGTATTCCTGGGAATCTGCGTTGTAGTCGCCTGGACAGTACGGGTAAATGCACCCCCATGAATTGGAACTGATACGTCCGCCCCGAAGATATGTATTATTGATCAGGCTGGTATTAGAAGCGCTGGTATCCCAGTCTCCCGCATTGTTGAAAACCTTACTTCCGGCCACCCGGCCGAAGGGGTTGATGCCCAGCCCATAGTTGTAGCCGTTGCCGTCTTCGTAAGGGAAGCCGGTGCGGTCGTTATAGCCGACGGCGATGGAGGCGTTGATGTTCCCGTGGCCGCCTCCGCTATCGGCCAGGGGGTCGCTGGTCCAGTTGTAGTTGTAGACCAGCCGGTCGGGGTTGGAGGTGCTGCCCAGCATGTAGAAATCGGAATGGGTGGGAGTATCGTCGCCGTCATCTATGCCATCGTCGGTAATGTCTACGATGGGGTAATCGCTGGGGTTGGTGGAAAAGCCCAGAGATTGCAGCCAGGCCAGGTAGCCCGGGCCCGATGGCTGGGTGCCGGCAGGGTTGAGGTTGCCGGCCACGATCTGGCACTGTACCTCGTCCAGCAATTGGGGGGGCACGTACGGCTCCACGTTGACCACATCCGGCAGCGCGGCCAGCCAGGGGAGAAGTTCGGTCGGGACGCGCACACCCAGGTTGCGGTAGACCAGCACCGAATAGGGGGGACGGAAGACGTCCAGAGCCCGCTCCAGGATGGCCCGGACGGTCTCGTCGGCCCCGGGGTGGTCGTAGACCTGGACGATGACCGGCACTTCGGCGGGAAGTTCGGCCGGGTCGGCGAGAGCCGGATGCAGGGCGTAGGCGGGGTGGTAGAGGCCGGACCAGCGCACCGGGGAGCGAGAGCGGAGGGCCTCCACCGCCGCGCCGTCCCCCCAGACCAGATAGGCATAGTCGGGGATGTAGGTGACAACGGAGAGACCGGCCTGGAGCATCGCGTCGTACCATTCGTTCTGGATAGGGCCGGGAAACTGGACCAGGTGGAGGCCGGGACGGTCCCCCGCCGCAGCGATACGGCGCAGGCGGTCCGGCAGACCGGGTTCGCCCTCCAGGGGGTCAAAACTCCCCCAGCGCAGGTGGATCGGGAGCGGGGGGTCGGTCGGGGCCGACGGAAGGCCCGTTCCGGCCGATTCCGGGGAAACGGCCCGCGCGCTGACCGGAAGGTTGCCGATCGCCAGCAGCAGGATCAGCAACAGATGGAGGAGGACAGAAGAGAGAATCGGGATCGGTCGCCTTTTCTCCATAAAATTACTCCGCGCGGGTTACTGGCACCAGAAGCGCCATTCATCTCCTTCGGAGAGATCATACGTCCCGCTGGTGCTGGCTCCGCCGCATCCCCAGGCGGTGTAGGAGTAGTTCCCCGGGATGACCCGAATGGTGTGGCGGCCCGGGCCGAAGGTGAAACGGTAGGTAGCGGGCCCGCTCAGACTGAGCGTCAGTGTCCCCCCGGTATCGTTGATAATGGTCACGGTGACGGTCGGGCGGGTATCGGGCGTGGGAGTGGGCTGGGCGACCACGATCATCACGTAGAACCGGTCGCCGAAGAAGCGGCCGTCGGGGGAGCGCATCTGCCAGTAGCCTTTATAGGTGCCGGGGGTGGAAGGGGCGGTCATCTGCACAGAGATATCCGCCGTAGCGCCGACCGGTGTATCGGGCACGCTGACGGATTCGGGGGCGCCCATCCGGTCGCCGGAGACGAAAACCCAGCGGGTGCCGCTGGGCCAGGGGGCGCAGCCGCTGGAGCGGACGCGCCAGGTCTTGGTGAAGGAGGCGCCGGGCCGGAACTGGGTACCATCGGGCACGGTGACATCGGCAACAAAGGCCGCGCTGGGCAGGCAGGGGGTCGGAGTGGGCGTGTTCGTCGGGCGGGGGGTCGGGGTGGGCGTGCGGGTGGGGGTCGCGGTGGGTGTGGGAGTGGAGGTAGGGGTGGGGGTGGATGTCGCTGTGGGCGTCGGCGTGGGAGTGGGCGGTGTGAAGGCGAAATTCAGGCCCCGGCCCAGCAGGAAGACGGCAAGAGCGCAGAGGATCAGGCCGACGGCACCAAGGCCGATCAGGAGAGCGACGGGGAAGCGGCGCCGTCCGGAGGGCGCCGCGGCGGGAGGTACCGCCGGGCCGGGGACGGGCATCACGACCGTTTTGGCGCCCGGTGTTGGGCCGGATGGATGGATCGGCTGGAGCGTCGGGCCCGGAGGAGGGGCGACTGGTGGGCTTCCGGCCAGAGTGATGACCCGCAACTCCACGTTGCCGACGCGGATGCGGTCTCCCGGGCGCAGTGGATGGATGCCGGTGATCCGCCGATTGTTGACCCAGGTGCCGGTGGCGCTGTTCTGGTCACGGATGTAGAGTTGATTGTTCTGAACCCACAGGACGGTGTGGTAGGGAGAGACCTGGGGGTCGGAAAGGACCAGATTGTTCAGCGGGCCGGAGCCGATGCGCAGCCCCTCCGGGCCGACCGGATAGGATTGCTGGTTGAATAATATGGCAAATGTAGGCATGGTGCTCCGTATATCATTGCATAGACAGATGTATCCCATTTTCCGCTACCCCCAGAAGTGGGGGCTTGCGCCAGCGCATACACCAAATATGGTGTCCGAACAAACGTTCTATTATCCATATATGG
>FWWL01005115.1_pt1 | contig 21006 bp, 18 predicted proteins | sample 2228331 | NCBI WGS metagenome assembly FWWL01 (sample SAMEA103939775, study PRJEB20133) | metagenome | reverse complement strand
GTAAACCGACGTTTTGTCGTACTCGTCATCTTACACCTCCTGGCTCCGCGGAGCCTATCATCGGTGTCCGTCAAATCGAGGGAAGATCAACGCGGTAGATCCCCTTCAGGGCGGTCACCAGCGGCTTACGATCCTTCCACGAGACGAAGTCCATCGAGTTCCTGAGCAGGTGAACGATGCAAGTCTGCACTACGGCCTCTGGGAACACGGCGGTGATGGCATCGGGGAAGCCCTTGAGGCCATCGACGACCGCCAGCATGATATCCTCGGTGCCGCGATTCCTGAGCTCGTTCATCACGCGCCACCAGAACTTGGCCCCCTCATTCTGCTCGATCCACAGGCCGAGAACCTCCTTGTGACCATCGGCGCGGACGCCCAGCGCGATGTGGATCGCCTTGTTGCGGACCATGCCCTCGTCGCGGATCTTGACCCGGATCGCGTCGAAGAAGACCAGCGGATAGGCCGGATCGAGCGGGCGGGTCTGCCAGGCGGCGACCTCCTCCAGTACGGCATCGGTCACGGTCGAAATCAGGTCGGGCGAGACGTCGATGCCGTACAGATCGCGCAGATGCCCAGTGATCTCCCGGGTGCTCATGCCACGTGCGTACATCGACACGATCTTGTCGTCGAAGCCCGGAAAGCGGCGCTGGTACTTAGCAATCAGTTGCGGATCGAAGCTACCCGCACGGTCGCGGGGCACATCAATCTCGATCTTGCCGCTGTCGGTGATCACGGTTTTGCGGCCATAGCCGTTGCGGTTGTTGCCAGCTTCCGACACGTCGCCCAGATGGTGATCCATCTCCGCGTTCAAGGCGCGCTCGGCCAGCGCCTTCTTCAGGCTGTCGAGCAAACCGCCTTGATCCAGCGCCGTGGCCGCATCCGTGCCTGCCAAAAGTTGATCGAGTAAATCAGCCGGGATCGCCGGCTCTTTGCGTCGGGACATGATGGGACTCCTTCTTACCCATTATGCCCGCCCACACACGGAAATCCTGACAGTCCCGTCCCCCTACGTCCCGACGCAAAGAACCCGCTATACCTAATGAGCTTCTCGACCAACTGCTGACCGGCGCTTTATGGAAACCCTTCTCAAGGGTGACTGGATCAAAGGTCACGACAATCTCGTCATCACCGGCCCAACCGGAACGGGCAAGAGCTGGTTGTCCTGTGCCATTGGGCACCAGGCCTGCCGCGACAATCTGTCGGTCCTCTACGTCCGGCTTGGCAAGCTGCTCGACGAACTGAGCATGGCGCGCGGCGATGGACGTATTGCGGTACGGCTGAAAAGCCTCGCGCGCATCGACCTGCTCATCCTCGACGACTGGGGACTTGAGCCGCTCAACGCCAATGCCCGCCATCATCTGCTTGAGATATTTGAGGACCGGTACGGCAATCGATCCACCCTCGTCACCAGCCAGCTTCCCGTGACAAAATGGCACGAACTGATCGGCGACGCGACTTACGCCGACGCCATCCTGGATCGCCTCGTTCACATCGCCCACCGCGTCACTCTCGAGGGAGACTCGCTGCGACGCCCGCACCCACAGACTGCTTGACCAAAATACGAATAGTGTGAAAGGAAATCACGTCGATGACGGCTCTGAGCCGTGCGCGGCATCAGATCGGAACGATGCGCGTGATCATGTCGGTATCCCTGCGCGGGATCGTCGGAACCCGCAAGCCATGGGAGCATGGCAGACTGCGGGGCTTCTGCATCTTTTACTAAAATCAGGTGGCGTCAAACGGACAAAGAACAGGACCGCACCCGAGGTTCGCCAGCGGGCGGTGCGCATGGTGCTCGATCACGAAAGCCATCATACATCCCGCGGGGCGGCGGTAGGCGCGCGTAAGCGAACATTACCGCGCGCTGCTGTGGTCGAGGAAACGATCTGCAGAGATCGCATCGCGAGACACGCCTGCACTGAGTAACTCTTCTTCGGCGTGGTCAACCATCGCGGGCGGACCGCAGAGATAGGCTTCGCACTTCGCCAGATCCGGTATTCCCGCAATCTGCTGGGTGACCAGCCCTCGTGCACCTTCCCAGGGGCTATCCGGTGCTTCATCGGACAAGACCGGGATGAATTCAAACGGCCCATTCCAGGCGGCTTTGAGTTCGCCGATCTCACCAAGGCAATAAAGGTGCGCCTGGCTCCTGGCACCATACAACAGGACAACCGGCCGCGTCGCACCGTTCGCCAGAGCTTCCTGCAAGATGGCCATGATCGGCGCGAGACCGCTGCCACCCGCAATGCAGAGCATTGGCGCGGTGCTCGTATTGAGGCGGAACTCGCCATAGGGCGCTGCCACCTTCAACTGCGTTCCGATAGGCTCACTTCCGAACAGCCAGTCGGTGAAAGCGCCTCCCGAAACATGGCGGACATGGAACTGCAATTGCCGGGCCGGTCCGGCCTTGGGTGCGAATGCGAAGGAATAGCTGCGAGGACCGTCGATGCCGGGTACGCTCAGATCGGCGTACTGGCCGGGGGTAAAGCAAAGCGGCCGGTCAAGCTCGACAACGAGATTGATTATATCCGGGCAAAGCCTGCGGGCCGCGACGATCGTCGCGGAATAGCTTTCAACAGCTTGCTGGCTCAGCAAGGGAGCGTCGAGCGCAATAGTCAGGTCCGATCGCGGCAACGCTTGGCAAGCGAGCCTGTATCCGGCCGCCAGCTCGTCGCGTTCCAGTGCCAGTGCAGATGGACTGAGCTCCCGTATCTTGCCGTCCAGAAGCTTGAATTTGCAGGTTCCACACGAGCCGACTTTGCAATCGTGCGGCATGGCCAGGCCTTCGGCGAGCATTGCTTCGAGCAGGGTCTTGTCGCGGGCGACCAGCAACGTCCGGGTTTCGGATGCCAAAGTCACCTTGTTGGGCCCGGGCTTTTTCAGGAAGGAAAACATGAATGCGATCTACTACGCTAGATGTGGGGCGGTGGAGTGCAAGGAAAAAGGAGCGTCATCCCCGGGGGAACAACGCTCAAGTGACATGTCGATGATCGGAGAGATACATCTTCATGCGGGTGGACTGTGTCTCATACGGTAGAGAACCACTGCGGCCAGCCGGCACGCGCGTTGGCCGCCTGCGCCAGTTTGCGCTCGCCGGGCGATGCAAACCTCTGGTCCCAGTCTTTAAGGCGCGGCTGGGCGATGAACCGGTTCCAGACTGGCGGGACCAGTCCGCACAGGAAACACAGAAACAGCGACGGCATCTGGGGTGCTTTGGGCTCTGGTTGCAGTTCGTAGAAGGGGGTGTGCCCGTCGAGGTGGTGGTTGATGTGATTGGTTATCTCCACCCCGATCGGACGCACGATCATGCCGAGATGGTTCCAGGCGTGATGTTTGGCAATTGGCTCGCCCTCGATCCGTAGCAGGCCGTAATGCTGGAAGTAATTGAAGCCTTCTACCATCATCTTGGCGAAGAACATCGCGGCCACCGTCATCAGGCCAGCGACCGGGTTCGCGAGAACCGTCATCACGCCGATGATTGCGCCAATCAGAACCAGTTGTAGCCACATCGCATTGCGCCAGCTCCACTTCGAAAGGCCCAGACGTGAGAGGATCTCTGCCTGCTTTTCCCAGGTGTCCTTGTAGGAGCCCCAGGTCGCCGATAACACGAAGCTGTAAATTGTCTGTCCTCGCAAGGGCGTGTCGCTGTCCTTCGCCGTATCGAGATGGACATGATGAGTGACAATGTGCGCAATATCGCGATTGGGATCGCCATAGAAGGCGCTCAACCCCTTTGCGACAGCGCGCGGGAACCAGTGCCGACGATGCATCAGCTCGTGTGCGACGGGCAGGGTCGGAACCGCGGAAAGCCAGGCAAGGCTTGCGATCGATCCGGCGATCTGCCAACCCGAAGCTTGGCCCCCCAGTATCGGATTTGTGCCAGAATTAACCGAGTGGGCGAAAGCCATATAGAGCGCGATCAGCAGCGGCAGCTGCAGGTAGATCGCGAAATCGGCGGCGGACGAAATGCCACGTGCGCGCATTTTGCTGTCACTTGGTAGGGCAATGTCAAGCATCATCAGCACAGGGAAGGTGGCAATGCCGAGCCACACGAACGGGCCGCCAAGGACAAACCCTGCGATTCCCGTCAGAGTCATCAGGGGCACCAGATAATACCGCAATGCGTCCATTTATTCTCTCCGATCTAACCGTCCTGCAGATTTGTGTGAGCAGAACAGAAATTGGTTGCGGTCGCAGGCAGGGTCTCCGCGAACCAACGTTGGGTTCGCGGTACCGCCTGCCTAAAGGAAGATGTTCAGGTTTTTACTGAGCAGTACGTTATGCTTGAGTATGATCCGCCGTGTGACTAGCTGAAATGCAGATTCCGCTTCGCGCCAGATATCGACACGGTTGCCGATAAGTGAATCTTCCTCGCGCTCATTGCGATTGCGATAGGCATAGAAGTTGGAATAGACCCGGTATTCTCCGGATTTTTCAGTCAGCTCTACCTCAACATTGGTGATGATGTGCGTGTAACGCGTGGCCGGATCCTCTGACCATGCCGTGCCGGTTTCCAGCCGCGAAAGCCGTTTTTTGATCTCGGTCAGATTGTCGTTGTAATAGGCCATCCTGGTCAGATCGGTGATCTGGTCGGTCTTGTCGCGGCGATAGCGCGTCTCGATGCCGGGCATATGATACAGCAGGTCGTCGGCCAGCATATCAACCCAATCGGCGTAGTTCTCATCGTCGAGCATGCGCGCTTCGCGGTAGACCGTCTGGGTCAAGGCGTGCGTCAGTTCGAGCGAGGCGCCCTGGCCCGTCTGCGGGCGTTCCAACGTGGCGTTCTGTGTCATAGTGATGATCCTTTTCAGAGCGCGAATAGGCCGGGGAGGTTGCGCGTCTCGCCAACGCCGGAAAGGCGTGATTCCGGCCGGTCTGGCATAGCCTCCAGCTTGTCGGCTTCCATCATGTCGAGCCAACGCTGGTAGAAGCCGCGCTGGTTGGCGTCATTGTACTGGCCGCGGTAGACGATGCCCGGCAGCGTATCGTGTTCGATTTCGCGCGATATGCCGCAACGGTAGTGCAGGCGTTCGTGGCGGGTGACCACACCTCGGTTGACGGTGGTGCAGTTACTCCAGTTCTCGCCATCGTCCATCTCGAACGTACCCCCGGGGCCGAAGGTCTGCATGACCCCCTTGGTAATTTCATTCTTGATGTCATCGGGCATCGACTTGTTGACGATCACCCAGGTCTTGAGCTCGAACTCCATCGGACCCTTGGGCTGCCACTGCCGGAAGGTCGAAATGCCAGGAAGGAATGACACGTTGGGGAAAATCGAGGCGGAGGCGACCGATCCGAAGATCTTCGAGCGCATCTCGCCCAGCCGCTGGGCCATCTTGGGACGGATTCTTTCATAGTATTCGAGAACCTTCGGTCGGCCCAGGAGGAAGAGATCGCCGACCCCTTCGGTACCGAACTCCCACCCGTGACCGTTGACGCTGGCATGATAAGAATTTTCCATGTCGATCGGCGGGAAGGGCTGGCCATTGTTCATTGAACGGCAGCCGGAATCGTGGGTCCAGCCGGCATGGTAAGCATCACCGATGAAGTTTTCGACGCCGAACTTCCAGTTGGCGTTCATCACCGACTTGATGCAGCCGCCGATCAATTCGGTTCCGCCCTCCTCGTTATCGAGCAGCATGTCGAGGTACCAGCGGAAGTCGCCCAGCCAGGCATCGAGACTGGGACCATCTTCGGCGAAGGTCGCAAAGACCAGCCCCTTGTAACCCGCAACCCGGGCAACCTGCTTTAGGCCGTTTTTACGGCGATCAATATCGTTATCGTCGTAGCAGTATTCCTCGTGCATGCCCTTCAGTTCACCGGCGGTATCGAAGGCCCAGCCGTGATAATTGCAGACAAACCGGCGGGTGTTGCCGGCATCAGCAAAGCACACCTTGTTGCCGCGATGAGGGCAAGAATTGAGGAAAACCTTGATCGAGCCATCCGGCTGGCGCGCGACGATGACGGCGTCTTCGCCCATATGGGTGGTCAGAAAATCGCCTGCCTTTGGCAACTGGCTTTCGTGGGCCACGAACAGCCAGGACCGCGCGAAGATACGGTACAGTTCTTCCTCGTAGATCTCGGCATCGCTGAAGATCCGGCGATCGAGCCAGCCTTCCTTGAGGTCCATGTAACGCGAAAACTCCGGCTCACGGCCGATCCGTTCGATTCGCATGTCATTCTTCTCCCTATAACTCTGTCTTAGAAAAAAACGTTGATGTTGCTGTCATGCAGCACGGCATGGTCGAGTGCGATGTCGCGCGCCGCGAGACACCAGCCTTGCTTCCCATGGCGCCAACGATCGGTGCGTCCGGCGGTAAACACGCGCGTCAGGCCGTCGATGCGGTTGCGGTGAATGACGATCACCGAGTGAACGATCGCCTCGTTTTCGGCATCCGCGGGCTCTACTTCGACGTTCGAAACGACGCGGCGCACGAAATTGGGCGGATCTTCGGCCCATACAAATCCGGAGCGCAGGCGATCGATCCTGAGTTTAAGACGGGCAAGGGTCTCGTTGAAAACAACCCCGACTCCTACTGCCGCAGGCGGCGACCGATCCGCCCGGAAGCGGCGCCTCTTCAGTTCCATGCGGTAGCCTACATCGTCGCATAACAGCTCCAGCCAATCCTCGAAGCGTTCGGCATCGAGCAGGCGCGCTTCGTGATAAAGGCGCTGCGTCAGAGTGTTTAGTACGTCAACCGGCACCGGGGCGGGGCTCAGTTCATGCATCGACTGTTTCCTGAGCGGACAGCGGGTTGATGTTGTAGGTGGGAACTTCGGCCCAGCTTTCAGCCTGCATGTGCTCTTGCCAGCGGCGGTAGAAATAACGCTGGTTGTGCTCGCTAACCAGACCGGCGGCGATGTCGCCGGGGAAACCTTCGCGCGGTCCCGAACGGCCGAGCGCCATGTTGGTGAAGACGTCCATCTGTGCCGTCCGCCAGCCACGGGACTGTTCGGTGCAGGCGGCAAGATTATCGCCATCGTCATTGTCGAACAGCCCGGCTAGGCCGAAGGTCAGGCACTGATTGTCAAGAATCGTCGCCTGTACCTCTTCGGGCATGTCGTTCTCGACCATTGCCCAGGTCCATTGCTCGATCTGTCCCGGACCCTTGGGGTGATAGACCCGAAACCAGTTAAGGCCCGGCAGGAACTGAAGGTTGGGAAAGATCGTGATGTTGATCTGCGAACCCCAGAGCTGTTCGCCGCGCACCTTGCCCAACCGCTCTATCACCTCGGGACGATTGGCCTCGAGATAGTCCAGCATGGGCTTCGGATCGGGGTAGAAGGCGTAGCCCGAAACCCCGTCGAGCGCGGTCAGGGCCATGTGGCCATTCATCCCGGCAACCGAAAGCCCGCCGTCCAGGTCGGCGCTCGAATTCCCGACGCTGAGACCGGAAAGGTCCAAGGACTGCACCGCCATCATCGCCCCCGCGTGCGCCCAGCCGAGATGATAACCATCGCCGCAGACGTTCTCCACCGGCAGCTTCCAGTTGCTGCCCAGCACCATCTTTTGGGTTTCGCCAACGAGCGACGTGCCACCGGGCATCGCGTCCAGCCAGACGTCGAGGAAGAACTTGGCATCGCCAAGATAGTCTTCGAGCGATGGCGCGTCCGGGTCGAAACAACCGAAGACGAGGCCATTGTATTCAGCAACATGGGTTACCGGAACCAGGCCCAGTTTGCTGCGATCGAGCTCGCCAAAATAGGCTTCATTTTCCAGCGGAACCCCGGCGAGCGAACCGTCCGGCGCGAACGACCAGCCATGATAGTTGCAGGTAAAGGCTTTGGCGTTGCCGCGATCGGCGCGGCAAATGCGGTTGCCGCGGTGGGTGCAGCTGTTGAGGAAGGCCTTGATCGACCCGTCCTTCTGGCGAATGACGATGACATCGTCCTCACCCATGAAAGTGCGGAAATAATCACCGGCCTTGGGTATCTGGCTGGTGTGGACGAGGAACAGCCAGCAGCGAGCGAAAATGCGTTCAAGCTCCTGCTTGTAGAGTTCCTCACTGGAATATATTGTCCGCGATTGTCGGCCCGTGGCCGTATCGACCAGTCCGGAAACATCCATGCCTAAGCTCTCCTCTCATTCGCCGCCGCAATATTCTTGCGGTCAGCCATGTCTTAATTTTCCCCTAGCTAAGCATAATTCGTGCCAAACTGAAAAAAAAAACGAAATTCCTGAAAGGCACCTTCGAGCTTTGCCGGAGGCTGTGTTCAAAATTGACGTATCTGTCGATCATGAGGTGATTATGTGGCGTCTGGTGCACATATTTGTTATCAAGTTAGCGTGAAGCATCTCCCCGCCTACACCGACCTAACCAGCCGGCTCCGTTTTTCGCCCGAGCAGGGCCGCATCTGGCGTGACAGCGAGCGCTGCGTGTTGCTGAGCAATTCCGCCCTGGCCATGTTGCGCAACGAACTGGTTGTCCAGTTGGGCCTGGGCAGCGCGCGCCGGTTGTTCTGGCAGATGGGCTTTGCGGAAGGCGCACGTTGCGCGGTCGAGGCAAAGTATCTGCGGCCCGGCCGCGGTTTTCTTGAAGCCTTTGCGGTCGGCCCTCAAGCCCACGCGTTGACCGGGTTCGGCTGGACCGAGATCGAAACTTTGGACAGCGATACCGCGAGCGGCCATTTTGAAGGACGGTTTTTGGTCCACGATTCGATTGAAGCGGGAATCCATCTTGAGACCGAAGGCGTCAACGCCGATCCGGTGTGCTGGTTGCAGACCGGCTTTGCCAGCGGCTTTGCCAGCACTTTCGCGGGTCAACCCATAATCATGCGTGAAATCGAGTGCCAGGGAATGGGCCACCCGGCCTGCCTGCTTCATGGCAAGCCGGAAGACGAATGGCCTAACCTGGACGATGTCGAAACGGCGGTAGTTTCGTTCCAGTCAGCCGGCCCCAAAAGCCAGGACGACCAATTCGTCGCGGGAGTATCGGCAGGCTTCCACGCGGTACGCAACCTGATCGAGCGAACAGCAGGCACCGATGCCACTCTGCTGTTTCTGGGGGAGACGGGAGTCGGCAAGGAGGTGTTTGCGAAGATGGCGCACCGGCTCAGTCTTCGCCGCGATGCGCCCTTCGTCGCGCTCAATTGCGCCGCAATTCCCGAAGGCCTGATTGAGGCCGAACTGTTCGGTGTGGCCAAGGGTGCATTTACCGGAGCCGTGGCCGACCGGCCGGGGCGTTTCGAACTCGCGCATGGCGGCACGCTGTTTCTTGACGAGATTTCGATGCTCTCGCCGCTGGCACAAAGCAAAGTCCTGCGAGCCATCCAAGAAGGCGAATTCGAGCGTGTTGGCGACACCAAGACCATCCAGGTGAACGTCCGCCTGATCGCAGCGTCCAACATCGATCTCGAGGTCGCTATGGCCGAGGGGACTTTTCGTGCCGACTTGTACTTCCGCCTTTCAACGCTCCCCATCCGGGTTCCGCCATTGCGAGAGCGGCGTGAGGACATCCCTGGACTTATGGAGCACTTCCGCGCCAAGTATGCCATGCGCCACGGGCGTGCTGTTGGCGGCTTCACGGCGCGGTCGATTAACGCGCTGCTGATGCACGATTATCCCGGTAACGTGAGGGAATTGGAGCGGATGGTCGAGCGTGCCGTGCTGCTTGCCGATGAATCTGGCGCTATCGATTTACGACACCTTTTCATCGGGTCGGACAGAGTGCGCATCCCAAGCGGGCTGACGCTTGCCCGGGATGGTCGCGTCGTCGAAGCGGAGCCGAGGCATGAAGAACAGTCCTCGGTTTGTCAGCTGGTCAGCTTGCTTCGCCAGAACGGCGAAACGCTTTCGACGGTAGAAAATGCGATCGTGCGGGCTGCAGTCGAAGCCGCCGGTGGCAACGTTGCTCAAGCGGCCAGAGAATTGGGGCTGACGCGGCGGCAACTCGCTTTCAGGCTTGAGAAAATGCAACGTGACGGCTAGTGTTGCCGTTGACGTTTCTACAATATATTGCATCATGTACAACGACCCCGCCTTCTGCGTGCAAGGATTAGGAGGTGGGTGAGTCCGTGAAACTGGGAGATATCGAGTGCGTTCGGTAGCGATTGTAGGTGCCAATCTCGCAGGTGGCCGGGCGGCGGAAGCGCTGCGGCAGGCAGGATTCGAAGGCCGGATCACCCTTATCGGCGAAGAGCCCTGGAGACCCTACGAACGCCCGCCGCTGTCCAAGGAATTCCTATGGAATACAAGCGACGTCCTGGACAAATTTTTCCTGCAGGATGAGGGCTGGTACGCGGACAACCGGATCGACCTTCTGCTGAATACGCGCGCCGAAGCGCTCGATTTCAATGCGGGAGGAGTGCGCCTCTCCGGCGGCCAACTGGTCGCCGCCGACAAGGTGCTGCTGGCGACCGGCGGACACGCGCGCAAGCTCAATCTGGCCGGAGCCGATTGCGCCAATGTCCATTATCTGCGCACCCGTGACGACGCAGCCAGAATGGCCCTCGACCTTCGTCAAGGGGCGCGGGTCGTAATCGTCGGCATGGGTGTGATCGGTGCCGAAGTGGCCGCCAGCGCGATCAAGCTGGGCTGCGAGGTGACCGCGATCGAGCCGATGGCCGCGCCGATGGAGCGGGCGCTGGGCAAGCGTTTCGGCCAGTGGCTGGGTGAGGAGCACGGCAAGCGAGGGGTCAAAACCTATTTCAACCGGGGGGTAACGGGGCTCAAGTTTGCGGACGGGCGCGTCTCCGCCGTCGAGATCGACGATGGAACCCTCATCGCCTGCGACGCTGTCATTGTCGGCGTGGGTATCATTCCCGCAACGTCACTCGCGGTCGATGCCGGGTTGACGGTCAACAACGGGATTGTTGTCGATCGTCGTTGCCAGACCAGTAATCCGGTGGTGTTCGCCGCCGGTGACGTGGCCGAACAGGACGGCTTTTTCGGCGGTCGCTTCCGACAGGAAACATATCAGAACGCGGCCGACCAGGCACAGGCGGCGGCTTTGGCCATGCTTGGCCAGGAAGTCGATTACTGCAAGCCAATGTGGTACTGGAGCGATCAGTTCAATCTGAATATACAGTTCTGCGGACAAATCCCGGTGCAGGCCGAGGTTGTGGTTCGCGGCGACACCGAAAGCAACGCCTTTGTCGCGTTCTTCCTGTCCAGTGGAACCATCGACGGCGTCCTGACCGTCAACCGTCCTGCCGACATGGGGATTGGCAAGCGGCTGGTCGAACGACGGGTGAGCGCGAGCGCGGATCGGCTTGCTGATGCGGACGTGTCGTTGCGCGAGTTGCTTAAGCAGACGACTTGATGTCTGGGCGCGGCGGGAGAGCGGTCTTATCCGATCCCGCCGCCCGCGACGAAGAGTGTCTGCCCGGTGACGTAGGAAGCCTCCTGAGAGGCGAAAAAACAAATTGCAGCGGCCAGTTCATCGGGTTCGCCGAAGCGGGCCATCGGAGTGTCGCGCAAGGTCTGCTCCATCACTCCTGCAAAACCCGCCTTGACCACATCGCTCATCGGTGCGGGATCGCGCGGGGTGACCCGTGTGACGTTGACTCCGCCTGGCGCTACACAATTAATTCGGACACCGCTGGTTTCCAGTTCCAGCGACAAAGCGGCGGTCAAAGCAGCGACTCCGCCCTTGGCGGCGGCATAGGGAACCCTGTTCACGCCGCGCGTGGCCACTGAACCGATATTTACGATTGAACCGCGCCCGGCCGCGAGCATGTACGGCACCACCGCGTGGCAGCACCAAAGAGTTGGCCACAGCGAACGGTTGATTTCAGCCACAATCTCGTCGGGTTTATAATCCCAATAGGGCTTAGCCCAGATCGTGCCGCCGACATTGTGGACCGCCACGTCGATTTGGCCGAATTGATCGGTAACCGTCCGGTACAGTTCGGTCGCTCCCTCGCATTTCTCGAGGTCGAAGATGGCGGCGTGGACATCGCAGCCATTGTCCCGCAGGCGATCGACCGTAGCCTGCGTTGCGTCAGCCGCTCGGTCGGCAATGATCACGATCGCGCCTTCCTCGGCCATACGCCTGGCTGTGGCTAGCCCGATGCCTTGAGCTCCACCGGTCACAACCGCGATCTGGTTGTCGAACCTCTTGGCAAAAGTCATAATCTGGCTCCTCCTTTATCCCTCATTCCTGCCACGAAACGCAAGGCTGGATGGTTGCCTTGCCTATATTCATGATCTATGTCATGCAAGGAAATGCGTTGCGCAATGTCGAATGATCGGACGCTGCAGTGGCGATCACCGGACCGGATTTGAGGAGAGAAACGAAATGGCCCGTACACTTATTGACCCGAACGACGTCAAAGGCGCATGGGCGATAATTCCCACTCCGGCGAAGGATAACGCCTCCGATTGGCGCGCGACAAATACGGTGGATCTCGATGAGACCGCGCGCGTGGTGAACGGCCTGATTGATGCAGGAATCAACGGAATTTTGAGCATGGGGACGCTTGGTGAAGCGGCGACTATGACCCACGACGAAAAGCTCGATTTCATGAAGGCGCTGGTAGACGCAGCAGCCGGCCGGGTGCCGATTTTCGTTGGCACCACTTGCATCAACACCCGCGACACGGTCGCGTTGACCCGGCAAGCGCTGGAACTCGGCGCGGATGGCACGATGCTCGGAATTCCGATGTGGTGCGCGCCCAGCCTTGATGTTGCTGTCCAGTTCTACAAGGATGTCGCTGAGGCCGTTCCCGAAATGAACATTGCCATCTACGCCAATCCCGAAGCCTTCAAGTTCGATTTCCCGCGTGGATTCTGGGGCCAGGTGGCTGAGCTTCCGCAGGTCGTCACAGCAAAGTATATCGGCGTCGGCAACCTGTTGCCAGACCTTGCAGCGATTCGGGGCCGTATCAAACTGCTGCCGATCGACTTCGATTACTACGGCGCAGCCCGTATGGACGACTCGATCGACGCCTTTTGGTCGAGCGGTGCCGTGTGTCACCCGCTGGTGACCACGACATTGCGCGACCTTGTGTCGCAAGCGCGCGCGAGCGGTGATTGGAGCGCGGCGCGGGCTTTTATGGGCCGGCTCGGCCCAACGGCGGCGCCGCTGTTCCCTAACGGCAGCTTCAAGGAATTCTCGACCTACAACATAGCGCTTGAAAAAGCACGCATGAACGCAGGCGGCTGGATGAACGCCGGTCCGGTCCGCCCGCCCTACCATCTTTGTCCCGAACCCTACCTCGAGGGCGCGCGTCTTTCGGGCAGAATGTGGGCTGAACTTGGCAAGGCACTCGAAGCCGAGAAATAAAATAAGCGCGAAAAATGGGAGAAAGTGGATGACGGACATCAAGCTGTCGTGGCCGAAGAACTATAATGAAATTCCTAAGGAAGCCTTCGTTCGCGAAGATATCTATGCGGAAGAGGTCAAGCGCATTTTTCATGGCACCGAATGGCACCCGGTCGCCCATGAAAGCGAATTGCCCAACCCAGGGGATTTCAAGACCTACCGCTTAGCCGGCGTGCCGCTCCTTATTGGTCGGGACGTCGATGGCGTGGTGCGGGTTTTTTACAACGCCTGCTCGCACCGCGGCAATCAGCTCGAGACGGCGGTCATGGGCAACAAGACCGAATTCGAATGCCCGTACCACCGCTGGCTGTTCGATTCCAAGGGTGACCTGGTCGGGTGCCCCAACCCACGGGAATTTCTGCCCGGCTTCAACAAAGCCGACTATCCGCTGGCCCAGCCGCGGTTCGACATCTTTTTCGGCCTGATCTTCGTGACGATTTCGGCGGAAACCGAGGCGCTGCTCGATTATCTGGGCGACTCGCAGAATTGCTTGCGCGAGCTGCTTGCGGGAGACGGGCGGCTCAAGCTGCTGGGCTACCAGAAGGTCCGTTATGATACGAACTGGAAGTCGTATACCGATAACGATGGCTATCATGCTCCTTTGCTGCATCAGGCGTTCAAGATGCTCAACTGGCAAGGCGGCAAGGGTCGCCAATACACGGCAACGCACCGCGGCCACATCTGCTTCGAATCGGCGCTTTCGGTGGCAACCGGCCCATCCGTGCTCAAGGACAAGTCGTTGATCGAGTTCAAGGGCCAGGATCCGGCGGTCGGTTCCCGGATCGTCTCGCTATTTCCAACCTTTGTTTCGACCAAGCATCTTGATGTCATCAATTTGCGCTTCGCCACACCGATCGATGCGGAGACGGTTGAAGTCCACTATGCCTATTTCGCCCATCAGGATGACGACGAGGAAATGGTTCGCCATCGCCTGCGGCAAAGTTCCAACCTGCTCGGACCGTGCGGCTTGATCAGTATGGAGGATGCTTCGGTCTTTCACCGCATCCACATCGGAAACCACACCCCCGGTTCGGCTATTTTCCAGAAGGGCGTGCACGACCCTTTGAAGCTGGAATCCGAGTTTCTTCAGAATGATGAGAGCGGCAACTTGCCGCGCTGGGAATATTATCGTTCGGTCATGGGTTTCAAAAGGGCGGCGGCATGATGCAGGCAGATATATCGCTCGAAGCGGCGCTCAACGCCTTGCTGCTGGCCGATGCGCACGCACTCGACGGCAAAGACATGTCGGGTTGGTTAGGGAATTATGCGGAAGAGGAGGCTGCCTCATACTACTGTCGTTCGGCAGAGAATTCGGAGCACGGGTTCGCGCTCGGCTTCATGTACGACGATTGCCGCTCTAGGCTCGAGGATCGCGTTACCTTCGTGAACGACATCTGGGCCGGAACCTTTCAGGACTATCGCACCCGTCATTTCGTCCAGCTCACCAGCTTTGATCGTATCGATGCAACCACCCTGGGAATGCGATCCAACTTTTCGGTGTTCATGACGCCTAAGGACACCGGGATTACCCAGGTTCTGGCGGCGGGACAGTATCTCGATTCTGTGCGCCAAGGCAAGAACGGTGAACTCAAGCTGCTATCACGCCGGGCTGAACTCGACACCTCGGTATTGCCGCGATACCTCGTTTATCCGATCTAACGGAGCTACCAAAGGCTCCTCGCTTGTTTCCAGATCGGCTGCCCCTGCGTACAGGACGATCGGGCGTCCAATGGCCTGCCCGATTGCGAAGGCAATGCGGGATAAGAGTTGCATATTATCCAACAAACGGCTATCATTCGGGTGCTGGGTGCGCTTGGCGAGCGATGGCGTATCATGGACAGCTAAAATACGAATTGGCGGCCATGGATGGACCAGATTCTGGGAGAGATCATATGGTGGCGAGTGTTTTTCCAAAAAACCAGGAAGAGTATTTCGAGCAGTTGCGAAGGGCACCGTTACTAGCGCTGCCGACCGCCTTGCTTTTCGTTGCCTCGATGGGTGGCATCGGACTTGTCTGGTATCTCGCAATGACCGGGCAAATACCGATCTGGTACGGAACCATCGCCAACGGCCTGATCACCTATCTGCTTTTCAGCGTAATACATGATGCGGCCCATATGTCCCTTTCAAGGGTCAAATGGTTAAACGAGACGATTGGGGCGATCGGCCTTTTCTTTTTGTTTCCCTATGCGCCGATGGTACTTCTGCGTTGGGTGCACAACAAGCACCACAGCTATGCCAATGGCCCACTAGACCCTGATCTCTATGAACACGAGTCGCCATGGTGGCAGGTACCGTTTCGCTGGACCATGTTTGACGGTGCCTACATTTATTACTTCATCAAGCACGGTCAAAACGTTCGAAAGAAGCATGGCAGGGAACTTGTTGCTTTTTACGGAGCTTTGTTCGCGTTGTTCGGGGCAGCGATTTACTTCGGATTCGGATTCGAACTCTTTATGCTGTGGTTTCTTCCCTCGCGGATCACGCTGTTCCTGATTGCCGTCGTTTTCGTCATCCTGCCCCACTATCCGGCAATGGTCGCCCAAGATGAAGAGCCCTATATGGCGACGACGATGCGCTACGGATGGGAATGGCTGCTGACACCGTTGCTGGTCTATCAGAATTACCATCTCATCCATCACCTTTATCCAGAGATCCCCTTTTACAGGATGCATAAGGCCTATTTCATCAAGTTCGATGAAATAAACCGCCAGAACATCAGTCGGCAAACAGCCTTCGGAGTCAAACCGGAAAACATGGCGTCTCATTTAGCCTACCGACAGGAAAGAGACGCGGCATTGCAGCCAGCTGAATAATAGCTGGCTCGACCGGCTGCCCGTCAGATCACTGCTGTCTTCGCCGTTCTTGCCGCTGCGAACTGCCCCTCGGCGTGATCGGCCAGGCTGGGCGAATCGTGGACGGGCTCTACGCTGCGGGAGTTCCCGCCGTCCCACTGCGCCGATCACAAGGCACAAGCCAGGCGATTGCCAGCCCCGGCTGGTTAAGGTGCTGGCACAATCGACGGGGCGGAGCATCATCCCCACGAAGCTCGAGCGGATAAAGTCGGCCGACGAAGAGTATTTGGGAACCAAGCAAAGGGGCGTTAGGCAGGACGGCGCAATTTTGCTCAACATGCAGGCCAGCGAAAACAGCAAAGGCGAGGATGTCCATTATGAGTGCCAAAGAGATTGGGGGCGGCGTGCCATCTAATGTCACCCCGGCGGGTCGCCCCGAATTCGACGTCGGGTTTGCTTCAGACACATCGTCGTGGGCGCCCTATCAGAAGCTGGTGCTGCTGCTGTGCTCTTTGGTGATAGTGCTCGATGGTTTCGATGCACTGGCACTCGGGTTTTCTGCCCCGGCGATGCTGCCCGACCTTAACCTTACCAAGGAAGAACTTGCGCCGGTGCTGGCAATCGGCCTGATCGGCATGACCATCGGCGCCGCAATCGGCGGGATCCTCGGCGACAAGTTTGGACGCAAGATAGCCCTGTTGGTCAGCACGATCATCTTCGGATCAATGACGGGCGCCATCGCTTTTGCCAATGACTTGCCGACGCTGGGACTATTCCGCTTTATTGCGGGTATCGGTCTGGGCGGAGCGCTCCCAAATGTCACCGCACTGGTTGCAGAGTATACGCCCCAGCACCGTCGCAGTTTTGCGGTTACTCTTAGTTTGGTTTGCATGGCGGTCGGCGGAGTGTTCGGCGGGTTTGTTTCTGCCGAAGCGCTTCCGGCATTGGGCTGGCGGGGATTGTTCGCTGTGGCGGGCGCCTTACCGCTGGTGTTGGCATTGGCGCTGTTTCTGTTGCTACCGGAATCTCCGCGATTTCTGGTGACCCGGCCGGAGAAGTCGAACGAATTGCGCCAGATTTTCGAACGGATGCGGTTAGACGTGCCGTCGGACGCAGTGTTTGTCGATCGCACCGAATCGGGGGTCAACAAGCCCTCGGCGACAACCCTTCTCCGCCCTCCCTACTTGGGCGATACATTGCTCTTATGGCTGGCATTTTTTGGCTGCCTGCTGGCGGTGTTCATGTCGTTTAACTGGCTTCCGACGATGCTCGCCGATGCCGGCTTCGACCTTTCGACATCGAGCCGCGGCCTACTGACGTTCAATGTGGGGGCGATTGTGGCTGCGGTGCTGGTATCCTGGATAATACTTTTCACCGGGTCGCGGTTGCCAATGCTGATTATGGCGCTTGGCGGTGCCGGGGGAGCCTTGGCGTTGAGCCGCATAGGGTTTGACCCGGCCGCGCCCAAGCTGCTGCTCTTGACGGCGCTGGCCCTGCTTGGTGGCTGTATCGTAGGCCTTCAAGTTATACTCTACGTGCTCGCGTCGCACGTCTATCCGACGTTGCTGCGCGCAACCGGGGTTGGCCTTTCGGCGGGAATCGGCAGGGTCGGTGCGGTATTGAGCAGCTTTATCGGTGCAGCGGCCCTGTCCGGCTTCGGCCCGGTGGGCTTCTATTATGTAGTGGCCGCCGCCATGGCCGTGACGGCGATCGCGTTGCTGCTGGTGAGGAGGCACATCCCGCCCAGCGCGAAATCCGAGGCAACCCCGGCCGCAGGGACCTGACGCTGATCGCTGCGGTTGGGGTTTGACCGTAGGTTGCGGGCGGGGCAGTTGACGGCTGACAAAAAGCTGATTGGGCATGATCGGCCCTGAAAGATGTCACGAACACCATCTTGCTAATAAGCGCTCTTTCATCCGAAGAAACTGGCCCGGCCAATGCCAAACATGCACTGCTGCCCAACCTTGGGCCACGTGGGTCGGGAGTTTGGTCGTGTCCCATTTGACGGTGTAGGTTCGCCGGCGTAGCCTTAGCGATCTCTGGCGAAGCCGGGTTGATCATGCTGCCATAGCGGGCAATGTGATGATGGCATCATCGCTTAATCCCGAGACGCTCTCAAGGGTCATGTAGCGGCAACGCTGAACTGATCGTCCCCCGTTTCGGCGGACACACTGGGTTATCCGGTCATGCTCTGCTCGGCTTGCTCGGGGGTTAGATACCCGAGGGCCGAGTGCATGCGGTGCCGTGCTGCGCGACAATCAAGGTGAGAACAGCGCGACAATCTAGATGAGAATGGCGGGGGTGTGTCTGTCGGGACGAGGGGCGAAGCCCCGAGGAGCGACAGACACACCCCCGCAAGCGTCTTTTCTTTTGGAAGGGCGCTTTTGGTGATCGTGACCTGCCAGGTGCCGCCTCCTTTGGAAGGGGAGATGCGGTGCCCGGGAGACATATCAACGATCATCAGGTGAGATTATATATGAAGATGAGACAGACAGTGTCGCCGCGCGGTCGCCGGCGCCCCGATCCGCTGGCGGATATCTTCGATAGCGAAGTTGTACCGCTGCTGGAGGCGGCGCCGGGACTCCGGGCTGTCGCGGTGTTCGAAGAAATGCAGCGTCGTCATCCTGAGCTTCCCGATGGGGTGCGGCGGACGATGGAGCGTCGGGTTCGAAGCTGGCGGGCGCTGCAAGGCCCGGATCGCGACGTGATCTTCCGCCAGGTGCACGAGCCGGGGCGGATGGGGCTGTCGGATTTTACCGACATGGCCGATCTGGGCGTACACATCGCCGGGGTCGGGCTCGATCACCGGCTGTACCACTTCCGGCTCGCCTGTTCTGGCTTCGAGCATGCCCATGTGATCCTGGGCGGCGAGAGTTATATCGCGTTGGCGGAGGGGCTGCAGAATGCCCTGTGGGCACTGGGCGGCGCGCCGCGCGAGCATCGCAGCGACAGTCTGTCGGCGGCGTTCCGCAATCTGGATGCATCGGCGCGCGAGGATCTGACGCATAGATATGACGCGCTTTGTCGTCATTACCGGATGGAGCCGACCCGCAATAACCGCGGTGTTGCGCATGAAAATGGCGCGATCGAGAGCGCGCACGGGCATCTGAAGGCGGCGGTGCGCGACGCGCTGTTGATGCGCGGATCGGCCGACTTCAACGATCTTGCGGAATATCGCTGCTTCGTCGACGAGATCGTCGCGCGCAAGAATGCGCGGTGCGCGAAGCGGATCGACGCCGAACGGGCGGTGCTTCAGTCGCTACCGAGCATGCGCACCAGCGATTATGAAGAGGTGCTTGTCATGGTGACCTCCTCGGGCGGGTTCACGCTGCGCAAGGTGTTTTACACCGTGCCGTCGCGGCTGATCGGCCATCGACTGCGAGTGCGACTTTACGACGATCGGCTTGAGCTGTTCCTCGGCGGCACACCGCTCTTTACGCTTCCGCGCGGCCGCGCCGAACGCAGCGGCAAACATGGCCATGTCGTCGATTATCGCCATGTCATCCATGCGCTTCGGCGCAAACCGATGGCGCTGCTGAATCTTGTCTATCGCCACCAGCTCTTCCCGCGCGAGGCCTACCGGCGCATGTTCGATCGGCTGCTGGAGCGGCTCGCCGAACGGGTCGCGTGCCGGACAATGGTCGAGCTTCTTAGCCTCGCGCATGAGCGGGCGTGCGAGGCTGAGCTCGCCGCTGTGTTGGAAGCCCTGCTAGCGACGCCGCAAGGCATGCCGGACATGGCAGCGCTTAGAGCGCGGTTCGCGCCCGACCCCGCGGCGTTGCCCGAGGTCATCGTCGAGCTCGTCCCGCTGAGCGCCTATGAAGCGCTACTGGCTCCTCGCGCGGAGGAAATGGCATGACCCAGGGCATTGATGTCACAAAGCTCACGCTGATGCTCAACGAGCTGCGACTGCCGACAATCAAACAGCTCTGGCCGACGTTCGCCGAGCGTTCCGACAAGGAGGGCTGGCCGGCGGCGCGGTTCCTCAGCGCGATCACCGAGCATGAGATCGCCGAACGCGGTCGCCGCCGCATGGAGCGGCATCTGGCGGAGGCGAAACTGCTGCCGGGAAAAACGCTCGATACGTTCGACTTCGACGCGGTTCCGATGATATCGAAGGCGCAGGTGATGGCGATCTGCGCCGGAGACAGCTGGCTCGAAAATGGCGCAAACCTGATCCTGTTCGGCCCGCCCGGCGGAGGAAAATCGCATCTGTCGTCGGGCATCGGGCTCGCGCTGATCGAAAAGGGTTGGCGGGTGCTGTTCGTCCGCACCTCCGACCTCGTCCAGAAACTGCAGGTCGCGCGCCGCGAGCTCGCGCTCGAGAACGCGATCAATCGGCTTGATCGCTTCGATCTTCTGATCCTCGACGAGCTTGCCTATGTCGCCAAGGATCAGGCTGAAACCTCGGTTCTGTTCGAGCTGATCAGCGCGCGATACGAGCGGCGTTCGCTGATGATTACCGCCAACCAGCCGTTCGGCGAATGGAACCGGGTCTTCCCCGATCCCGCGATGACGCTGGCCGCCGTCGACCGCCTCGTGCACCACGCCACCATCTTCGAGATGAATGTCGAAAGCTATCGGCGGCGCACGGCTATTGAGCGAAAACAGCAGGGGGCAGGTCGCCCTGCCAAGGTCGCCACAGCCAAAAATACCGGTGTGTCGCTCCCCGACAATCAACCTGAGACATAGGTCTTGCCAGCGGCAATCAAACACACCAAAACGACCTCGTCGCGATCAGCGCTTCTCATCCTGATCGTCGCTAACGTCTCATCCAGATCGTCGCGCTACAGTGCCGGTTGTAATAGCCTTCGATGTATCCGAACAGGGCCTGCCGCGCTTCGGCCTGCGTCGTCCATCGGCACTGATGGACAAGTTCGACCTTGAGGGTGTGGAAGAAGCTTTCCATTGGGGCATTATCGTAACAATTGCCCGTGCGGCTCATC
>FWWL01005113.1_pt1 | contig 21019 bp, 20 predicted proteins | sample 2228331 | NCBI WGS metagenome assembly FWWL01 (sample SAMEA103939775, study PRJEB20133) | metagenome | reverse complement strand
GAGGCGACCGCCCCAGTCAAACTACCCGCCTGATACTGTCTCCTCGCCGGATAACGGCTCGGGTTAGCGTCCCAGAATAGTCAGGGTGGTGTTCCATTGGCGCCTTGCGGCTCCCACCTACGCTCTACAGACTACTCCAGAACGCAATACCAGGGTGTAGTAAAGCTCCACGGGGTCTTTCCGTCCTGCGGTGGGTAACCGGCATCTTCACCGGTGCTACAATTTCACCGAGCCTCCCGTTGAGACAGCGCCCAGATCGTTACACCATTCGTGCGGGTCGGAACTTCACCACATCCTCTGTTTCCAGAGGGGGTAGACTATCCCTTTTCCTCGCCGAGTACCCTTAGGAGATCTCGCTTGCTTCGCTTGCGTACACCGGAACCGTTCATCTCGTATGCCCACTCGATAATCTGCTTGAGATGTTCCCGGTTCAGGTGCAGGTTGGCATGCACTTTCCTGCAGATGTTGCTGAAGTGTTCAAAGTCGTTCTTCTTTGCGCCTTGCAGTGGATACCGCTCGAAGTGAGGGATGATTTTGCGTACCAAGTCGCGAATGGAGCGCACCTCATACTTGTAGGCGCGGTCACTGCGACTGTAGCGGATACCACCGCAGTCGAAGAACCTTTGAACCTCCTGCAACAGGTGCAGGTCTTTCTGGTTCAGTGACAGGCTGAACGACGGGCGGGTTTCGATGCCCACCTTCAGTCGCTTGCGAAGGGTGAAGCTCACTTGAAAGCAGCCTTCGCCTTCCACCAGACCTGTCACATACCAGCCGTCCAGTTCGTGCATGTCTGTTTCTCCCGACGAGTCTCCATAGGCCCCACTTCCTTGCTGACGCAAGGGGCGAGGAACCGGCATTTTGCGCATCCGTCTGGACGCGCCTCCCCTTTCGGGTCAGTCGTTACGGGGTTCCCTGTTGGGAACTTCCCTCGGGATTACCCTTCCGCTTTGGAGAGGGCTTCCCCGATATGAGCCGGTTTTTCACTGCACCTTACGGTGCAGAGGGGCAAGTCCAAGCTTACCCGACTAGGAATTTCGCTACCTTAGGACCGTTATAGTTACGGCCGCCATTCACCCGGGCTTCAGTTTGGGGCTTTGGCTTGCGCCGAACCCCTCCCCTTAACCGACGGGCATTGGGCAGGTGTCACCCCCTATACGTCGCCTTTCGGCTTCGCAGAGAGCTGTGTTTTTGGTAAACAGTCGCCTGGGCCATTTCACTGCGGCCACCTTGCGGTGGCGCCCCTTCTCCCGAAGTTACGGGGCCATTTTGCCTAGTTCCTTAACGGGAGTTCTCTCGCGCGCCTGAGTATCCTCTACTCGCCTACCTGTGTCGGTTTGCGGTACGGGCAGGACAGGCACTCCTTAGAGGTTTTTCTCGTCCGGAGTCTGCCCCACTTCGCCTTGGCCGTAGCCGCGGCTCGTCCGTAGCCAGAGGCTAACGTGCGGCGGATTTGCCTACCGCACACCTCCAACTACGGAACGCGGTCAACCAACCCCGCGCTTGGAGCTTTCCCCGGCGTCACCCCATCGTACAAACGCGCCTGCCTGGTCACGGAATATCAACCGTGTGTCCATCGCCTACGGCGTTCGCCCTCGGCTTAGGCCCGACTGACCTCAAGAGGACGAGCCTTCCTTGAGAACCCTTAGGCTTTCGGCGGATGGGATTCTCACCCATCTTCTCGCTACTCATGCTGGCATTCGCACTTCTGCACGCTCCACCAGTGCTTACGCCCTGGCTTCGCTGCGTGCAGAACGCTCCCCTACCGCTCTCCTGATTGCTCAGGAGAACCCGTCGCTTCGGTAGCGAGCTTGAGCCCCCTTACATTATCGGCGCAGAGCCACGTCGACCAGTCAGCTGTTACGCACTGTTTAAAGGATGGCTGCTTCTAAGCCAACCTCCTGGTTGTCTATGTGACTCCACATCCTTTCACACTTAGCTCGCATTTAGGGACCTTAGCGGGCGGTCTGGGCTGTTTCCCTCTCGACTACGAAGCTTATCCCCCGCAGTCTCACTGCTGCGCTTCATCTGCCGCCATTCGGAGTTTGGTTGGGTTTGGTAACCTGGTGAGGCCCCTAGCCCATCCAGTGCTCTACCTGCGGCAGAAAACACGCAACGCTGCACCTAAATGCATTTCGGGGAGAACCAGCTATCTCCGCGCTCGATTGGCATTTCACCACACTACCCACAGCTCATCCGAGCCGTCTTCAACCGACACCGGTTCGGGCCTCCACGAGGTCTTACCCCCGCTTCACCCTGGCCATGGGTAGATCGCGCGGTTTCGGGTCTACCGCACGCGACTAAACGCCCTATTCGGACTCGGTTTCCCTGCGGCTCCGGCACTGAGTGCCTTAACCTTGCCGCGTACGGTAACTCGCCAGCTCATTCTGCAAAAGGCACGCCGTCACCCTTTGGATAGGGCTCCGACTGCTTGTAGGCACACGGTTTCAGGTTCTATTTCACTCCCCTCCCGGGGTGCTTTTCACCTTTCCCTCACGGTACTGGTGCGCTATCGGTGGCAAAGGGTATTTAGCCTTACGCCGTGGTCGGCGCAGATTCGCACAGAGTTCCTCGTGCTCCGTGCTACTTGGGATCCCACCGGGAGACCGCTCCGTTTTCGCGTACGGGGCTGTCACCCTCTGTGGCGTGCCGTTCCAGGCACTTCTGCTAACGGGCGGTTTTGTAACTCCCTGCGAGACGGTGCCATCTCGCTGGTGGTCCCACTACCCCGACAGGGCAACGCTGCCCGCTTTGACACCCTATCGGTTTGGGCTGTTCCCCGTTCGCTCGCCGCTACTAAGGGAATCGCATCTGCTTTCTTTTCCTCCGGGTACTGAGATGTTTCAGTTCCCCGGGTGCCCTCCACACCGCCTATGGATTCAGCGGTGGGTGACCGTCCATAACGACGGCCGGGTTACCCCATTCGGAGACCCTCGGATCACAGCTTGTTTGCAGCTCCCCGAGGCGTTTCGCCGCTTACCGCGTCCTTCATCGGCCCTTTGCCCCAAGGCATCCACCGTGCGCCCTTTGTAGCTTGACCGGCATACTCAGACGCTTTGCCCGGTTTTGATGCCGAACCCCTATGCAACTTTCAAGGTGCTCACATCTTGGGCGGGTTCCCGTTGTCCCCCGCCTGCAGGTAAGCATTATACCACATTTTCGGTATGCTGTCAAACCTGCCTGGTGTGGTGGAGGCTAGCGGATTCGAACCGCTGACCTTCTGCGTGCAAAGCAGACGCTCTCCCAGCTGAGCTAAGCCCCCGCGCGATGGTGGGCCTAGATGGACTCGAACCATCGACCTCACCCTTATCAGGGGTGCGCTCTAGCCACCTGAGCTATAGGCCCGCTTCGCGACACAAAGGGGAGGCTGATGCCTCCCCTTGACACCACACACTTTGTCAAGGAGCTTCAGCCGCCACGAACGCTATGTATCTTCATGCTCTTCATTCAGGCGGATGCGTTACTCCTTCAAAACTAGGCAGAGAGAGCCTTGAGCGCCAGACGCTCGACCTAGAGACCGCGCCTCCGAGGAGGCGGGCGGGTCTCCTTAGAAAGGAGGTGATCCAGCCGCACCTTCCGGTACGGCTACCTTGTTACGACTTAGTCCCCCTTGCCCCCCGCACCCTCGGCCGCTCCCTCCCTGAACGGGTTGGGCCACGGACTTCAGGTGCAGACGACTCAGGTGACTTGACGGGCGGTGTGTACAAGGCCCGGGAACGTATTCACCGCAGCATAGCTGATCTGCGGTTACTAGCGATTCCGGCTTCACGCAGGCGAGTTGCAGCCTGCGATCTGAACTGAGGGCGTATTTTTGGGATTGCCTCCGCCTCGCGGCATCGGAACCCTTTGTTGCGCCCATTGTAGCATGTGTGAGGCCCCAGGCGTAAGCGCCATGCCGACTTGACGTCATCCGCTCCTTCCTCCCGGTTACCCGGGCAGTCTCCCAAGAGTGCCCGGCATGACCCGTTGGCAACATGGGACGCGGGTTGCGCTCGTTGCGGGACTTAACCCAACACCTCACGGCACGAGCTGACGACAGCCATGCAACAGCTGTGCACACGTCTGGGTTACCCCAGAGGGCTCTGTTTCCAGAGCTTGCGTGTGCATGTCAAGCCTGGGTAAGGTTCTTCGGTTAGTATCGAATTAATCCACATGCTCCACCGCTTGTGCGGGCCCCCGTCAATTCCTTTGAGTTTCAACCTTGCGGCCGTACTCCCCAGGCGGAGCGCTTAATGCGTTAGCTACGGCACTGGCGGGGTCGAGACCGCCAACACCTAGCGCTCATCGTTTACGGCGTGGACTACCGGGGTATCTAATCCCGTTCGCTCCCCACGCTTTCGCGCCTCAGCGTCAGTAGTAGGCCAGGGAGCCGCCTTCGCCACCGGTGTTCCTCCCGATATCAACGCATTTCACCGCTACACCGGGAATTCCACTCCCCTCTCCTACACTCAAGCCGCGCAGTTTGAGGAGCTTTTCCTCGGTTGAGCCGAGGGCTTTAACTCCCCACTTACGCAGCCGCCTACGCGCGCTTTACGCCCAGTAAATCCGGGCAACGCTCGCCCCCTACGTTTTACCGCGGCTGCTGGCACGTAGTTAGCCGGGGCTTATTCGTCCGGTACCGTCACTGTCTTCTTCCCGGACAAAAGCGGTTTACGTCCCGAAGGACTTCATCCCGCACGCGGCGTCGCTGCATCAGGGTTTCCCCCATTGTGCAAGACTCCCGACTGCTGCCTCCCGTAGGAGTCTGGGCCGTGTCTCAGTCCCAGTCCGGCTGGCCGTCCTCTCAGACCAGCTACCCGTCGCCGCCTTGGTAGGCCGTTACCCTACCAACTAGCTGATGGGCCGCAAGCCCCTCCCGAAGCCCCTTGCGGGTTTTACTCACGGAGAGATGCCTCTCCGTGGGCACATCCGGTATTAGCAGCCCTTTCGAGCTGTTATCCCGGTCTTCGGGGCAGGTTGCTTACGTGTTACTCGACCGTTCGCCGCTAGGTTCGGAGCCGAAGCTCCTCCCCCCGCTCGACTTGCATGTCGCAGGCACGCCGCTAGCGTTCGCCCTGAGCCAGGATCAAACTCTCCATCGAAAATCTATCACCACTGCCCCAAAGGGCAGGGCTTTGCGATGGCGTAAAGTCTTCGCCTGGCACGACCTCAAGGCTTCTTTCCCTCTGCCTAGTTTTCAAGGAGCAACCGTTTCCTCAATCGCGCCTAATAATATACACCAACCTCGCGCGATTTGTCAACGGTTTCCGCAGGATTTTCAGGGAAATTTTTCCCTTCGCGGAGGAGCCTCTCCCCCACGTCCTGCCAACCAGTATTATACCACAGCTTTTGCGATTTGCACGCCCACCCCAAAGATTTTTTTCTGCAGAATCTCAGGGTATCTCCACAATGTGGTCAAAGCCAATCCACGCATACGCCGTGCCGCCCCGCTTTGAACCGCCGCTCTAACGCCTCCGGCGATGGGCTTCCCCACAGGCTGATGCCCACAACGCCCAGTGCCGGGTATCTGCCGATGGTTTCTATGGTCACCGATTCCAACCCGCGCTCGTCGCCCAGGTCTACTTCCACCACATTCATGACGCAGGATGGAGTTTCCCAGCTGAGGGGAGCCTGCCACTCGCTGGCATACGTCGCGAACCCGCCCACAATGCCGGGAGGCGCCCACCAGTCGAGGTCACCCGGAAGGTGCAACGTGCGCGTGAACATGGCGCCATCACTGCACTGCACGCTCACCCGAGCCACCGGCGCAAACACATCATGGTTGTCCAGCAGGGGCACCACCAGAAGATACAGTTTCCGCGCCTTCCCGCTGACCGTCAGGGTCACTACAGGGCGCTGTATGTGGCGCGAGACCACCAGCATCCGTCGCCCTGAGTTCAGGAAAGAAACGCCGGGCGTGCAGGGCGGCTCCAGCAGGGCAGACTCGCCCACATGTTGCAACGGCGGAACCAGCCCTATCCACGGAGGATGTCCGTACGAGAACCACACGCGCCAGTTCCGCCATTCGCCATCGGGTAAGAGCAGTTGTTCGGGCAGAGGGACGTGACGCACACAGGCACGCGCCAGCTCCTGCCAATCCTGCTGTGCGAATAGCGGACGGGTGTCGAAACGCGCCTGAACCACAGTCCCCAACGCTCCAGCGCGCCACTCCAGCACGTTGATTCCGGGCGTGAGACGAGCGAGCTCGGCAGGCGATAGCACATGTTCCGAGCGGAACCTGTAATCATAGAGCGGGTCATAACTCTCGACAGTCAGCATCCAGCGTCCGTCCTGAAGGCGGAGCTGTGCATCGTGCGGGCGTCGTTTGGCGAACAGCTTGAAGTCGACCGGCATCAGCCACCGATACAGATCTCCCTCCGCAGTGACATCGCACTGGATGAACACCGTGCGCCGCGACAACAGCCTCGCGCCCACCGAACCGTAGTCCTCCGGGTCGATGCTGACCCGCCGACGCGCCTGGCAGATGAGTCCGTCGATATCCCACAGCGAATCGAGGGGATTTTCCACAATCAGCGCTGCCAGCGGATCCATGATGCGCACACCCAGCCGTAATCCCATCTTCTCGAACCGCTCGGACTCGGGCACATCGAAAAGCGGGTTGTGGAGCGACATGCTGAACTGTTGCCCGGCGTAGGTATAGGCATCTTTCGCCATACGGGCGGGGACGGAAGGCACAGCCTTCACCGGGAAGGGGCGCCATGCAACGGTCAACTCCGCCTCACTAAGCCGTCCGCCCGGCACCTCCAGCTGGATGCCGTTGATGCCCGCACTGTGCCTCATTTCCGAAGGGGCAACGGGTTTGCCGTTGAGTTTAGCCCATATCTTACTGCACGGCGGGACATGCACCCGGAACAGCAGATTCAGTGCCCGCTCCTTCCTCTGTTTCATATGTATGCGCAGGCGGTTGTCGTCGCGCTTCACGATGAGATGCACGTCCGGCAGGTAGAGTTCCATTAGGCAACAGATGCTCGGCATGGGTAAGCAGCATCTCCCGCGAGCGGTTTGCCTGCCCGATCCAGTCCGCCGCCATGTTGTGTTGCTGGCTATAGAAGGTTCCCCAGTGGCGCAATCCCTCGATCCATCCGTATGGGCGCACCCACGACCACTCCATGTGGATAATCGCCCAGCGGAAAGCATCGTTCATCTCGCGCGAGGGGGTCTGTATCCATGCCTGCGACCGCAGGATGCGGAACCGCTCGCGGCACTCCTGCTCCACCCGCTCCGGCGATTGCGAAGCCAGTTGCCGGGCACGCGCCTCGTCACCGGCAAACGCGCTCAGCAGATAGACTCTGCCGGTCTCCCCGCAATCTATGCGCACAAATGCTCCGTCTTTCGTCATCTGCACGGGTCTGCTCGCCTGCACGCGGAAGACTACGGTCAGGGGAATGCCCGTCGTGCGCAGGATACCGGTATCACCCGCCAGCAACTGAGTCTCCTGCCCTTCGGGGGATGTGGGCAGAAGGTCGGGCTGGTTCAGGTAGTCCAGTCGCTGGGGCAGTTGCGGACGAAATCCGTGTATCCGCACGCGCCCAATACCTCCATATCTCAGCACCAGCCTCGCCGTCGGCTCAACCCTCACCACGAACAGCGCAGACCCCTCCCACTGCTGGGTCTCTCTGCCTCGCGCGGTGGGCAGAGCCTCTATGCGCACGCGCCTGCCCGCTACAGTGGCGGTTACCTCTCGCCCTCGCCGGTGGGAATGTTGCGCACCTGCAGATCGCGCGCCTCATGTAGCCACTCCATCCGCCCCTGTGCCTCCACGCCCACCAGCAGTTTGCCGAGCGCGAGGTACTCCAGCCAGAACTGCGGGTCGTGGTCGTAGGTAAACATGCCGACGACGCCCGAAGCCTCGTGGGCAGATACCACCGTCTGGTGCATAGCCGTCATCCGCTCGTAGCGCGGCTGTGCCAGCGCGGACACTGCGAACAGCGTGCAGAGCAAACACACCCAGCCTCGTCGCATGGATGCCTCCTGAATAGCTGTCGTGGTTCACCGGACTGGTAAGTCCGCCCGCAGACCATGATAGCGGAGAGGGTTCGGGGTTGTCAGCGGGCTTCGAGTTGGCTTGAAGAATGGCTCACGGCGCGGCAGGGATCCCTCGCCCCCCAACTGGTCTGTCATGCTGAGGCGCGAGCCGAAGCATCTTAGAGATTCTTCGCGTTGCTCAGAATGACATAGAGTTACTGTGTCATTGCGAGCCTGCCCCCAGGCAGGCGAAGCAATCCCCTCGCGATTGGCTGGCGACGCAGGAGATTGCTTCGTCGCTGCGCTCCTCGCAATGACACGGGGTGAGAGCAGGTGGTTTCGTCGCTGCGCTCCTCGCAATGAGCTCGGAAGATAACCTGGCGTGCAGGTGAAGGATTGACAGAGGAGTTCAAACGCTTCCGTTGATCGCTGTAGAAGTTGCATTGTGTATACCAACATGCTAAAGTATGGGCGAATGATGCCTGCGAAGCAGTCGCAGGCATACAAGAGCGCCATTCATCTGCTGAGCGGGAGAGAGATATGAGCACTCAGGAAAAGAAGGAACTGTTCACGCACAAGGTGGTGGCAGGTGGACGAACCTATTTCTTCGACGTGAGAGAGACAAAGGAAGGCGTTAAGTACCTGGTCATCAGTGAGTCGAAGCAAGAGGGTTCGAGTTATGCCCACCGTCGGGTGATGGTGTTCGAGGAGAACCTGCAAGCATTTGCCGACGGACTGCAGAAAGCGTTGAACTTTTTGAAAGCGAAGCCTGAACTGTCATCCATCGAAAAGGTGAGGCAACGGTATCCGCGAGCGTATAACCGCTGGTCGGACGAAGAGGATGAGCAGCTGAAAGTCAAGTGGCAAGCGGGCATGAGTATTCGCGAATTGGCAAGCTACTGTCAGCGCCAGCCCAGCGCTGTTCGCTCACGCCTGATTAAATTGGGCTTGTTGCCAGCGCAAGGCAAGACGGAGTAAGAAGTATCAGTCGGAGTTGCGCTTTGCTTTCTGTTGTGCTATAACTATCGTAAAGTAGTTAGGCAATGGGGCGTCAGCAACGCCGAATGGAGGTTCCATATGAGACTACTTGAGGACCTTCAAAAAGTTCAGTTCCTGGTGGATGCAGACGGCAACAAACGGGCAGCTGTGCTCGACTATCCACTCTGGGAGGAACTTGTTACTCTGCTAGAGGATATGGAAGACGCCGAGGAGATTCGTCAGATTCGTGAGGCTGGAGAGGAAGCGATACCTTGGGAAGAGGCTAAGAAGGAGCTTCGGGCTACGGGTGTAGATGTATAGTATTCGTATCTTGAGGCGAGCAGTCCCAGCATCGCCGGTCCCTCACAGAAATATGCCCACCTGATCGCCCAACCCGTTGACCGCTTGTCCGTCTCCCCACACACAGGAACCCCCCTCACCTCTGCCGAATGTTCGAGCAAACACCTCCAGGGGGAAAAGCGATGCTGAGCCTGTATCCTGCCAACCCACACTACCTGCAGTTTCGCGGAAAGCCGACGGTGCTGATGACCTGCGGGGAGCACTATGGCTCGGTGCTGAACGGGGCGATGGATTATGTGCGCTACCTTGATACCCTTCAGCGGTGGGGATTCAACCTCACGCGCACCTTCTCTGGTGTCTATCGCGAGATACCCGGCTCGTTCGGCATCGTGGATAACGTGCTGGCGCCCGCGCCGGAGGCGTACGTGTCGCCCTGGAAGCGGGTGAACGGCAAATACACCCTGCGCGAGTTCAACGAGGCGTACTTCGCCCGCCTGCGCGACTTTGTGCAGAAAGCGTCCGAGCGCGGGATTGTGGTGGAGCTGGTGCTGTTCTGCTTCTGGTACGAACAGGCGCTGTGGGAAATCTGCCCTATGCATCCGCGAAACAACGTGGAGGGTCTGGGACCGGAAGACAAGGAGCAGGTCTATACCGTGCAGGATAATCCGCTCCTGCCGGTTATGGAGGCGTTTGTCCGCCGGGTGGTAGAGGAGCTGAACGCCTTCGATAACGTGTATTATGAAATCATCAACGAGCCGTACTCCCGACACGACCACACCGCCTACGAAGCCTGGCAACAGCATATCGCGAAGGTCATCCGCGACACGGAGGCAACCCTGCCCAACCGGCACCTCATCGCGATGAACGTGAACAACCGCACCCAGCGCATCGTGAACCCGCCTGATGAGGTGTCTATCTTCAACTACCACTACGCCTTGCCGGAGGCGGTAGCGTGGAACTACCACCTGAACCGCGTCATCGCCGATGACGAAACCGGCTTCGCCGGGCAGTGTGCTTCGCCGTACCGCATCGAGGCGTGGCAGTTCATGCTGTCGGGTGGGGGCGTGTTCAGCCACCTGGATTACTCATACACAGTAGAGCATCCTGATGGCACCGCGCCCATCCGCGCCGAGACGCCTGGCTACGGGGGCGACGACCTGCACCGGCAAATCGCCTTCCTGAAGCAGACGCTGGAGCAAGTAGCGATATGGGAGCTTCAGCCCTGCAACGAGATACTGGCATGGTATGCGGGCGATGTGCGCATCCGCGTCATGGGCAGTCCGGGCAACCTCTACATCCTGCACATAGCGCAGGGATCGCCCAGCACCGAGGTGATGCTCGGCATCCCGGCAGGCGCATACCACGCGCAGTGGCTGTCGCCGGCGAACTGCCATGTGGTGCGCGAGGAGATGGCGCAACATGAGGGCGGCTACCTGCGCCTGCGCACACCGCTGTATGCGGAAGACATCGCGCTCATTCTGGAACGACAACGCTGAGTAGGGGAGGGCACACCATGATCAAACACATCCTGCTGGCGACCGACGGTTCCGATACCGCGCTGAAAGCCACCCGCTGGGCGGCGGAGCTGGCGAAAACCTACGGGGCAAAGGTGACCGTACTGCACGTGGTGCACATCCCCGCCGCGCTGGCGGGATCTACCGTGCTACCCGGAGGCGCCACCGACGTGGCAGTGGTCACGCGCCTGATGGAGCAGGCGGCAGAAGGCGTGCTGACGGTGACCACGCCCCTGCTGGAGGAGGCAGGCGTTGAGTTCGAGACCCGTATCGAATACGGACACACCGCCGAGACCATCGTGCGCGTGGCGAACGAGAACGGCGCAGACCTGATCGTGATGGGTTCCCGAGGGCTGGCGGACGCCAGTGCGCTCCTGCTGGGTAGCGTATCGCATAAGGTGCTTCATGCCGTACATGACAAGCCCGTGCTGATTGTGCGATGAGGGACGAACATACCCAGCGCTGGCAGGAACGGTATCGGGAAACGCCCCCGGACCAGATGCCCTGGCACCGCGAGCAACCCGCCGAGACGCTGGTGGAGGCGGTACGGCGCGGGCTTCTGCCACGAGGGCTGACCGTTGACCTCGGCTGTGGAACCGGTACCGACCTGATTTATCTGACCGGGCAGGGTTATCGTGCCATCGGCGTCGACATCGCTATCGAGCCCCTGCGCTTCGCCCGGCAACGCTTCCAGCAGTATGGGCTGAACATTCCGCTGATTCAGGCGGATGCACGCTACCTGCCCTTCCGCGATGCCAGCATCGACCTCATCTGCGACTCGGGCTGTTTCCATTCGTTCGCTCCGGAGATTCGCGACCAGTACGCGCGTTCAGTGGCGCGGGTGCTGAAACCGAAGGGCATCCTCTTCATCCGCGCCTTCCACCACAACCAGCCCGAGCCCCCGCAGGGCGGTCCCTACCGGCTGAAGCTGGAGGAGTTCTTCGGGGTCTTTTCACCGTACTTCCGCTTCCTGAGCGTGGGCGAGGTCTACTACGCCGACCTGCCTCCCGACCGGCGCCGCCTGCATGTGATACGGATGCAACGTCGGCATAGCTGACCGGCGTATTTTCAGGTACAACGGTGCGGATAGGGTCAAAATGCTACTCCGAAAACTGGCTGTTCTATTTCTGATTTTGCATGCATTGACGGCTGTCTTCAGTCTGGCAGGCACATGGGCGCTATATAACCTGCCCAACGTGCCGGACTGGAACTACACCGCCCTCACCTTCTGGTTGGGCTTTGGCAATATCGTCACGGGCGTGTTGACAGCGCTGTTGCTGATGGCGCATCTCGAAGGCTGGAGGCTGGCGCTGTGGCTGTTATTGCTCTGCACCCTACTGGCAGGTGGAATGGAGCTGCTGGGAACGACAACAGGCATCCCCTTCGGCGCGTATAAGTACACCGACCTGCTCGGACCGAAGTTTCTGGGGCATGTACCCTACTTGATTCCGCCCTCGTGGATGATGATGTTGTATCCGGCGATGGTCATCTCGCACGCGCTTGGAGTGAAACCCTTCTGGCGCCCTGTCGTCGCCGGATTTATTCTCACTGTGTGGGATTTCGCCATGGACCCCGCCGTGACGACCGGATTCGCCTACTGGACATGGCTCACGGAAGGCGGGTTTTACGGGATGCCACTGCAGAACTGGCTGGGCTGGTGGTTGACCGGTACGCTGGTGGCATGGGCATTCTGGAAGACCAGTCCGCAGTGGAGGGGGCACTGGGATAACGCGGTGCTGGCGCTGTACCTGATTCAGGGGGCGTTCATGGCAGGGCTGGCTTGGCTCGCGATGCGTCCGTGGGCGACGGTGTTGTGGCTGGTGTGCGTTGTGGTCATTATGGCATTTGTCTGGGGAAGGAGGCGCGTGACCATGACACGAGGTATCACTGCATGGCGCACGTTGTGATTGTTGGCGGCGGTATCGGCGGGCTGAGTGCGGCGGCGCGGTTGGCTCACTCGGGCTTCCGCGTGACTCTGATTGAGCAGCGCCATCAGCTGGGCGGGCGCATCGGCGAAGTGCAACGCGACGGCTTCCGCTTTGACACCGGTCCCACCCTGTTGATGATGCTTGACCCGCTGGAGAAGCTCTTCCGCGATACGCACCGGCGACTGGAGGACTACCTGCAACCGGTCCTGCTGAACCCGTCTTATCGCGTGTTCTACGCAGACGGCTTGCGCTTCGACTCTTCCCCCTGCATCGCCAGCATGATTCGCGAGATTGGCAGGAAGTTCTCGCCGGCGGAGGTGCCCGGCTACCTGCGCCTGATGGCAGACCTCTCCGCCATGCTTTACGATGTGGTTCCTGCTTTTGTACGGCGCAACTACCGCTCTCCACTCGACCTGTTCTCGCCCGGTCAGGTCGCCCTGCTCGTCAAGCACCGACTGCTGGCGAATCTGTATCGGCGCATCTCGCGCTACGCCCGCGACCCGCGATTGCGGATGCTGTTCACCTTCCAGACCATGTATCTGGGATTGTCTCCACTGGAGGCGCCCTGGGTATACGGCATCCTGACCTACATGGAGTCAGGCGAGGGGGTGTGGTTTCCGCGCGGGGGCATGTATGCCATCATTCGCGCCATCGAGCGCATCGCTACCGAGGAGGGCGCGCAGATACGCCTGAACGAGCGAGTGGAGCAGGTGCTGGTGGAGAACGGTCGCGCGAGGGGCGTAAAGCTGGCTTCGGGTGAGGAGATTCCTGCTGACGCAGTCGTACTCAATGCCGACGTGCCCACCGCCTACTCGCAACTGCTCCCGCCCACGAAGCAGTCAACGCGCCGATGGCGCAACTCGTGCAGCGCGCTGGTGTTCCTGATAGGCTACGACGGCGCCCTGCCCGAACTCCTGCACCACAACGTGCACTTCAGCGCGGACTTCGAGCGCAACCTGTCGGAGATTTTTGTGCAGAAGACGGTTCCCACCGACCCGTCGTTCTACACCTGCCTCTCCGTTCGCACGGAGCCTGCCGACGCGCCAGCAGGGGCGGAAAACCTGTATGTGCTGGTTCCCGCGCCCAACCTGACGGGCGAAGACGCCGGCGCTGTATCCGACGTCGTGCTGGAAAAGGTGCTGAGCCGCCTGGAACGGGAGGCGAATCTGCAAAGGGAGCGAATCCGCTTTGTGGAGCGCATTACTCCTGCCGACTGGCAGGCGATGGGGCTGTGGCAGGGAGCGGCGTTCGGGCTGAGCCACGACTTCTTCCAGTCTACCTGCTTCCGCCCGTCGAACCGCGCACCTTTCGAAGGGGTATACTTTGTGGGCGCAAGCACCGTGCCCGGCAACGGCATCCCGATGGTGCTGATTTCCGCCGAGCTTGTGCAGGAACGCATCTTGCAGGAGACCGATTCCGTCCGAAGCAAGGGCTGAGATGATAGCGCAGTGGGTGCTACCCGTTCTACTGGCGCAAAGCGCTGTTCTGCTGGCGAACCTGTGGCACTGGCGAAGACGACGGCTGAATCCGATAGATAGCCAGCCACAGACGCCCCTGCGCCTGAGCGTGCTTATCCCCGTGCGTAACGAGCGAGAGCGATTGCCACAGCTGGTGCAATCCCTGAGGAGCCAGAGATTCTGCCCTCACGAAATCATTCTGTGCGATGACAGCTCCGACGACGGCACGCGCGAGTGGCTGGAGGCGAACCTGCCTCGGCACGGAGGCGACACCCCCATCAGCTGGTTCCCCGCCCCGCCCAAACCGCCCGGCTGGGTAGGTAAGAACTGGGCATGTCACCAGCTGGCTCAGCGGGCAGAGGGCGACTGGTGGCTGTTTCTCGACGCCGACCTGCACCTGCACCATGCCGCCATCGGCTCGATGGCACACCACATCGCGCGATTTGCGGGCGATGGAAGTCATTCGGTGGTTCTGGTGACGGCGATTCCCACTCTGGAGCCGTCCAGCACACCGGTGGGACTGCTGAAGGCGATGGTGCCGTTCTCGGTATTCACGCTCCTGCCTCTGCACTTTGCCGAGGGTCACCCCCACCGCTCTTTCGCCTTCGCCAATGGGCAGGTGATGGCGTTCTCCGCGCCGTACTATCGGCAGGCGCAACTGCATGAGCGCGTTCGGCAGGCGGTGCTGGAAGATGTGCAGGTAGCGCGGGTGGTCAAAGCGGACGGGGGACTGGTACGCATCGCGGATGGGCGTATGCTGTTTCGCGTGTCGATGTATCGCAACCTGCGCGAGGCGGTGGACGGCTTCTCCAAGAACGGCGTCGCTATCTGCGGTTCGGTGGCGGGCGCAATGGCGGTATCGCTGGCGCTGACGGTGGTGTATCTTTTGCCCATTCTGGAGGCGCTGGCGGGAAGGCTTACGACGTGGCATCTGATGGACTTTGGACTGAGCGCGGTGCTGTTTGCGCTATCGGGCTGGATGGCAGGGCTTCCGCTGTGGTATGGCGCGCTCTATCCGCTCAGCGTGGCGATAGGCGAATGGACGCTCTGGCGGTCGGTAGTGTGGTACACGCGCGGAGAGGTACGATGGAAGGGACGCACATACCCCGTGCCATAGTGTGGGCAGGCAGGCTCGTTGCGGACGCGCTGATACGGCACAGCGTCGCCGGGCACTTTCGCACGGTGTACGCCCGCGTGGTGGAGCCTCCTCGCGCCGACCGCCCCGCCATCGTCTTCGCGAACCATCATTACTGGTGGGACGGCTATCTGTGCTACACTATCGGCAGGACGTGGGGCCATCCGATGACGCTGTGGATGGAAGAGTGGCGCTGGTTCCCGCCGTTCTGGGCGCTTGGCGCACTGCCTTACCCCCCGCACGATGCGATGCGCCGCGCGCGAACCATCCGCCAGACGGTGCGCCTGTTGCAGAAGCCTCCGCGCGTGTTGTTCATCTTCCCGGAGGGAGCCATCCACACTGGGCATGACCTGCTTCCTTTCGGCAGGTCGCTGTACTGGCTGGCTCAACATGTGACGGATGCGCAGTTATTCCCGATGTCCATCGTCATTACGCACACGCTCGACCAGTATCCGCGCGCCTTCATACATGTGGACGCACCGATAAGGCTCTCCGCCAGCACGCCCGACGAGTGGCTGGGACAAGCTCGTCAGCACATAGCCAGGCTCACAACCGCACTGCGCGAAGAGGCGGAGTGTTGCAACAGCACGGAGAAAGCGAGCAAAGCAGGATTTACGGTGCTCGTGAAAGGGAAACCATCCGTCAACGAACGATGGTGGGCGAAGGTGATGCCATGAGCAGGATGGATAGCGATAGCGCGTTTCGCTCTCTACCGCAGGATTACCGCTACTGTGAGTCGGTGCAGAGACGGTTCGGCAAGAGCTACTACTTCGCCACTCGATTTTTTCCCGCAGACCTGCGCCCCCACGTGCACGCGCTGTACGCCTTCGTGCGGGTGCCCGACCAGCGGGTGGACGAACCGGGTGCTGTAGGGGTGGAAGTTGTAGCGCAGATGCTGGGCGAATATGAGGAGGAGCTTCTGCGCGCCCTGCAAGGGGAGCTTGTGGCAACCCCTGTACTGCGTGCCTTCGCCCACACTGCCCGACGCTTCCAGATACCGACGTCCTATATGCAAGACTTCCTGCAAGCGATGAGGCAGGACCTCTATTGTTCGCGCTATGCAACCTACGCCGACCTCGAGCGCTACATGTGGGGAAGCGCGGGGGTGGTGGGCGCGATGATGCTGTGCCTGTTCGGATGCCATGACGAGAAGCGGTTGCCGTATGCGGTGCGCATGGGCGAGGCGATGCAGATGACCAACTTCCTGCGCGACGTGGGCGAGGACTGGCGCCGCGGGCGTCTGTACCTGCCTCTGGAGGATCTGGAGTGCTTTGGGGTAAGTGAGGAACAGATTGCGCGGGGAGATCTCTCTCGGGAGGTTATTGACCTTCTGCGATTTGAGATCGAGCGCACGCGCCGGCTATACGCCGAGGCGGAAGAGGGAATCGCCCTGCTACCGAGAGAGGTTCGCTATCCTGTCCTGCTGGGCAGTCGCCTGTACGCACGCATTCTGAATCGCATTGAAGCCAATGACTACGACGTGTTCACTCGCCGGGCGCGCACATCTACGTTCGAGAAGGTAAGCATCGCGTGGCGCTGTCGGCGGGAGGTGTGAAGCATCCCAAAGAGATGCGGGGGCAACAGGTGTTGCCCCCGCGCCGTCTCTATCTGCTTGCTACTACGGCACTTCCACGCGCACCCGGCTGATGAACGTGCCATCCGGCGTGGTTCGCCGCACGATGAACACGACCGTATCGCCGGACTTGCGCCCCTGCACGATGCGATGCACGTCGTCGACGGAGCTCACGCGCTGACCATCCACCTGCAGGATGACGTCGCCGACCAGCAAGCCCGCATCGTCCGCGGCGCTACCGGGCACCACTTCCGTGATCACCACACCCTGCGAATTGCGTGGCAGGCGCAACCGCTCTGCCAGCTCGGGCGTGAGCCGCTCGATGGTGATGCCCAGCTTGCGTCCGCCTTCACGCTCCTGCTGAGTACCCTGCTGTCTCTGCTCCTGGTCCGGCGCCTCGCCCACCTTCACACGCAGGGTGACCTCACGCCCGTTGCGAATGACCTTCACCGGAACCGTCGTGCCGGGCTCGGTGCGGGCAACCATGTCGCGGAAGTCCAGCTCGCCCTTTACCGGCCTGCCGTTGTATTCGACAATGACGTCCTCAACCTGAATGCCGCCCTTGTCTGCCGGAGAGCCTTCTTCCACGGAGGTGATGAGCGCACCTTGCCGCGCCTTCAGGCGCTGAGCATCCTCGGGGGTCAGGTCAGTCGGTGTCACTCCGAAATAGCCGCGCACCACCTTGCCCCGCGTGATGAGTTGTTCCATCACGAAGCGGGCGGTGTTGATGGGCACCGCGAAGCCGATACCCGCGAAGCTACCTGTGGGCGATTCGATAGCCGTGTTGATACCGATGACCTCGCCCCGGATGTTCAGCAACGGTCCACCCGAGTTGCCGGGGTTGATGGAGGCGTCGGTCTGAATCAGGTTCGGGTAGAATCGCCGAGTGCCCGACATCCGCCCGATGACCTCCTGGCGCCCCAGTGCGCTGATGATACCGACAGTCATCGTGTTCTGCTTGTTGAAGGGGCTACCCAGCGCGATCGCCCACTGCCCCACGCGCACCGTGTCGGAATCACCCAGCCGCGCGGTAGGCAAGCCGGTAGCGTTTACCTTGATGACCGCGATGTCGCTGTTGAAATCGCGCATTACCTTACCTTCCAGCCGGCGCCCATCGCTGAGTACCACTTCCACCCGCTCGGCGCCTTGCACCACATGGTCGTTGGTCAGGATGTAACCGTCACTGCGCACGATCACTCCAGAGCCAACACCCCGCGTAGGGATAGGCACGGTATCTTCCTGTCCGCGCCGGCCGCCCGGCAACTCAAAGCCGAACGGCAGGTCATCCGGCAAAGGCAAGCGCAGGCTGGGTCGGCTCATAATATTCCGACGGGCGTAGATGGTCACCACTGCAGGCGACACCTCTTCGGCAACTCGCACGAACGCGCTTTCCATCACTTCCGCCGCCGCCAGTGCCTCCGCCTTCGACACAGACGCCGTGGCGGACACCGTGCGTGTGGTGCTTTGTGCCAGCGTGGCGGACGGTCTCTGCAGGGCAGTGCCGAGGAACGCACCCAACGCCACGCTGAACAATATCAATACCGTGAGAATCCACGGTCGAGGTAGCGTCGACATCTTCGCTGATCCCTCCTCGTTTCAGGTCTATACAGGGATGGAGACGGAGGCATCTGCCGACACCTCCGTCTTTCTTGCTCACCGATAATATCGGACGGAGACGATGGATGCCCGGTTATCGTAGGGATGGAGCGGGATCTCCGCCGGGATGGTGGGTTGTCTCTGCAGGCGCAGTTTGCCCGACAGATAGGCGTCCAGAGTAGCATGGTCTATGTCGTAGGCAACCCCTGCCGTGGTAGCCATGTTCTGCTCCATCGGCGAGCGTGCCTGCACGCCCAGATACCATGCCCCCAGTGTCAGCGCCGCAAGCGCCACAGCCACTGCCAGAGGACGCAATAGAGGTCTGGGTATCATCCACCGCCACGCGGGTCTTGGCGCGGTCGTGGCTAACACCTGCTGAACGAGACGCTCCTCCAGAGAATCGGACGGGGGTACGACGGGCATTTCACTCAGAAGACGCTTGACCTGCAACAGAGTGTGATATTCACGCCGGCACTCGAAACACTCATCCAGATGCCTCTGGATGGTCAGCATATCGACTCCCGGCAGCTCACGGTCGATGTAGCAGGATAGCAGATTCTGCACTTTACTGCAGTTCATTATTCGGTCACCTCTCCACGCGCTTTGGCTTGTCGGTACGCTTCGATGCGTTGCCGAAGGAACCGCCTGCCCCGATGCAGGCGCGAACGCACCGTTCCCAGCGAGCAGTGCATCGCTTCGGCAATCTCCTCATAAGATAACCCCTGAATGTCTGCCAGCACCACCGTGGTGCGGAAATCCGGCGGCAGAGCATCCAGAGCGCGCTGGATGTAGTCCTCCAACTCCTCAGACATCACGATAGTTTCCGGATTCGACGCCGCGTCGGGAATCTCGAACTGCACATCCCTGTCCGAGTCCTGCAGGTTCAGCGGCTGGTCCAGCGACTGCACCTGCAGTTTGGGACGCCGACGCAGCATGTCGATAAAGGCATTGTTGACGATGCGGTACATCCAGTTTTCGAAGGGCATATCGCGGTTGTATCTGTCAAAGAAGCGGAAGGCGCGAATGAACGCCTCCTGCGTCAGGTCTTCCGCATCGTCCCGGTTGCCGGTCAGGCGGTACGCGATGTTGTATACCGTGCGGTGATGTCGTCGCATCAAGGTTTCGAACTCAGCTCGCGTATCCTGCCAGCCAGCAGTTGCCTCTTTTGCCCATTCCATTGCACTTGGTCCTCCTGTGTGGTATTACGCCTGTGGCGTCTGCGTCGGTTCCCAATAGTTAGACTCACCGCCGCGGTTTTCGTTCCGCGGCGGCGTCTCATTGGCTATTCCTGTGAGGGTGATGGAAGAGGTTCCAGCAACATCTCTTTGGTGTAGATGAACTTGTCGCGGTGATAGTCCGCCAGCTCGTAGTTATCGCGCAGAACGATGGCTCCGGTAGGGCAGGCTTCCTGACAGTACCCACAGAAAATGCACCGGAGCATGTTGATTTCGTAGCGCACGGCATATCGCTCGCCGGGCGAGTAGCGCTGTTCGTCTGTATTCTCGGCGGCTTCGACGTAGATGCATCGAGCCGGGCAGGCTCCTGCGCAGAGCGAACAGCCGATACACCGCTCCAGTCCGTTATCATAGCGCCTCAGCACGTGCCGCCAGCGGGTGCGCGGATACATCGGGCGCTTCTGTTCGGGATATTCCACCGTGATGGGTTTGTGAAACGGCGGCTGGTGGCGGAAGGTGATGCCCATGCCCTGCGCCAGCGGCAGAACGGTCTTCACAAAGCGTTTCGCAACCTGTGTAATCATGGGGTCACTGCCTCCTTCGTCTGCAACGGAGCCAGTTCGATCAGCATCCCGCGATGCTGTTGGCGGATTTTGCGCTGAAGCTGCAGTAGCCCATACAGCAACGCATCGGGCGAGGGCGGGCAACCGGGCACATACACGTCCACCGGTACGATCTGATCTACCCCCTGCAGGATGGCGTAGTTGTTGAACACGCCGCCGCACGACGCGCACGCACCCATCGAGATGACCCACTTCGGGTTCGCCATCTGGTCGTACAGCTGGCGCAGGACGGGTCCCATCTTCTTGGACACGCGCCCCGCCACGATCATCACGTCCGCCTGCCGCGGGCTGGGACGGAACACCTCCGAGCCGAACCGCGAGATATCGAAGCGCGCCGAGACGGTCGCCATCATCTCGATGGCACAGCAAGCCAGCCCGAAGGTGAGCGGCCACAGGCTGTTCACGCGCCCCCAGCGCACCAGATCCTCCAGCTTCGCCAGCAGGATGTTGCCATGCTGTTGCACGCCGGGTATCTGGGGCATGGTGGTATCGTGCGCGGCTATCTCCACTATGCGTTTAGCCATAATGACTCTCTCCTCAGGTCGACGCTAGCACAACAGGTTACTCGGATAGCAGAGCATTTTCCTGTAGCTTAGTCTGTCTAGATTATACCTCGTTTGCTCGTGGAAAAGTACGCAATCTGGTTTCCACTCTCCGTCATGCTGAACGCATGTGAAGCATCTCGTGCCTGCATCGTCATCCTGAACGAACGTGAAGCGTCTCGCGTCTGTTTTGTCATGCTGAACGAACGTGAAGCATCTCGCGCCTGCATTGTCAT
>FWWL01003683.1_pt1 | contig 21030 bp, 18 predicted proteins | sample 2228331 | NCBI WGS metagenome assembly FWWL01 (sample SAMEA103939775, study PRJEB20133) | metagenome | reverse complement strand
GAGAGGGGCGGGCGGGCAGGGGTCATCTTCGCCGGCGGCTTCCGGGAGGTCGGGGAGGAGGGGAAGAGGCTCCAGGAGGAGCTGGTGCGGGTGGCAGACTCCGGGGGGATGAAGCTCATCGGCCCCAACTGCATCGGCGTCCTCAACACCAAGGACGGGATAAACGCCACCTTCGCCAGCCCCCTGGCCTGGATCCCCTCCGGGGACATATCCGTGGTCAGCCAGAGCGGGGGGATGGGGAACTGCATCCTCAACGAACTCATGGACGAGAGGGTGGGGATATCCAAGTTCGTGAGCATCGGGAACCGGGCCAACGTGGAGTTCGCGGACATGGTGGAGTACCTGGCCGAGGACCCGGACACCGCCGTCATCTGCCTGTTCATCGAGGGACTGGACCGGGGAGACGATTTCCTCCGGCGCGCCAGGGAAGCGGCGCGGAAGAAGCCGGTCATCGTCTACAACAGGGGCTTCACCGAGAGCTCCTCCCGCACCGCCCTCTCCCACACCGGATCCGTGGCCAGCTCGGAGGCGGTGTACAAGGGCGCCTTCGCCCAGGCTGGCCTGCTGCAGGTGGAATCGGCAAGCGAGATGGCCTGCCTGGCCAAGGCCATCTCCATGGGAGGGGTTCCCGGGGGCAACGGGGTGTTCGTCTCCACCCACACCGCGGGTCCGGTTATCGCCATAACCGACATCGGCGAGAGGGGCGGAGTGCTGTTCCCCCGGCTGCGACCGGAGATCGCCGCCGCAATCCGGGAGTTCATCCCCCGGCACGCCGTGGCCGACAACCCCCTGGACATGTTCGCCTTCGCCTGGACGGACACCTCTCTCTACCTGCGGGCGGCCGACCTCGCCCTGCGCCAGGAGGACATCCACAGCGCGGTCGCCGTCTTCGTCACCGGTGCCGGCGCCGGCCCCTCCTTTCCAGCGCGGGAGTATGCGGAGATCGGCAGGAAACACGGCAAACCGGTCTTCCTCTGCCTGGTGGCACCCGCCGTCCTCTCCCAGGAAATGGAAGAAGCCCAGAGGGAAGGGGTCATTACCTACAACACCCCGGAGAAGATGGGGAGGGTGCTGGCCGACCTCAACCGCTGCCTTTCCCTGGGGATCCGGGGAGGAAAGTCATGAGGGCGATCAGGAAAAGGGCATCCTCACCGGACATCCCCTCGGCCTTATCCTGCAGGTCCCAGAGGGGAAGCCGTGAAGGGGTTGAGCGAAGGGCGCGCCGGGATCGGGGACCTTCCCCCGAGAGATGTCGGGAACCGTGTGCGGGCGGCGGGCGGGGTAAAATCCGGCCTTAGCGCCTTACCCTCCCCGGACGTCCGGAAGCCCTGCGCTGGGAGACCGTGCCGGGAGGAGACGGTGTGCTGGCAGACCACGACGCTCCGAGTCCCGGTGGGTGGCAAGCCGAATCCGCGGGACCGCGCGCGTAGGGAGGCAGGGGGTGAGCCCGTGACACCTCTGAGTTTCGGGAAGAAGGACGTCCGCAGGCTGGAGAGGGAACGCGACATCGAGGGCCTGGCGAAGCTCATCCGAAGCGGGGACGAGAAGCTGGCCTTTCAGGCCATCGAGGCCCTGACCCGTCTCGGGGACGGGCGAGCGGTCGAGGTCCTCATGGCCCTGGTGGCGGACCCCTCCTGCAGCGAGGTCATTCGAGCCAAGGCCTGGCTGGCCCTGGACGTGGGGCTGGAGCGGGAAGCCCGCAAACGAACTGACTGGAAATAGACGGAAGAAAATCCCCGCTCCGACCGCTCTCCCGCCGCGCCCCGGTCAGGATCGGAGGGCCTCGGGGGCCCGCGCAGCTCCGCGCAGGAGGCGTCCGCGCCCCCCGGGAGTCGCGGCCCCCCGAAGCAGGGCGGTGGCGGTCCGGGGCCGGTCCTTCTCCGCGGAAGCGGAGGGGTTTTTCGTGCCACGCCATGGAGATACCCGCGGGCTGTCGGTGAAGGCGTCCACTCCCTTCGGAACTCGCGGACCTTCGCCGCAGGACACGGCGGTCAGGAGCGGAGCCGGTCCTTATCCGCGGAGGCTCAGGGGTTTATTATATATTTGTCCTTCGAGAGGTCACCGCGCGTAAAGCGTCAGGGAAAGATCGGAAAGGAACCATGGAAGGAAACGACTATCCCAGACTGCGCCGCCTGGAGGCCTTCCCCGCCCGCCAGCAGGGGAGGGACGTGGTGGCCCTGCGCGACCCCCTCGGTTACGCGAGGAACGTGGTCGTCCTACCCCCAAACCTGTATTACATAGCTTCGCTGTGCGACGGCACGCGCTCCCTGCGCGACCTGCAGGCGGCCTACGTGCGCCGCTATGGGGACATCATAACCAGCGACCAGGTAGCCTCTCTCATCGCCGAGCTGGACCGCAAGCTCCTCCTGGACAGCGAGAACTTCCGGAATTACAAACGCCGCCTGGACCAGGAATACCTGTCCCTTCCCAACCGTCCCATGGTCTCGGCGGGAACCGGGTACCCGGCCGACCCCCGGGTCCTGGCCCAGCAGCTCCGGGCTATGCTCCTCGAAGCGGGAGAGCCCGCGCCGCTCCCCGAGCCTCCCCTCGCCGCGGTGGCGCCCCACATCGACCTGGAGAGGGGATGGGAGTGCTACGGGAAACTCTACTCCCTCCTGGGTTCCTCGCTACGGGGGGATTCCCGCCCCCTGGTGGTCATCCTGGGGACCTGCCACGGGGAGATGGAAGGCCTTTTCGCCCTCACCCGCAAGAACTACCTGACCCCCTTCGGGCTGGTGGAGACGGACGCCGGTCTGGCCGAGGGGCTGGCCAGGGCTGCGGGCATGGAGGGTCTGGGCGACGAGCTCTCCCACCGCTCGGAGCATTCCATCGAGATACAGCTCCCCCTGCTGTGCTTCATATTCGGCGGGGCCGACCGCTTCCGGTTGCTGCCCATAACCTGCAACTCCTTCCACGCCTTCGTGCAGGAACGCAGGTCTCCCGCGCTGGACCCCCAGGTGGCCTCCTTCGTCTCCGCGCTGCGGGGCCTGCTCTCCGCCATGGGCGATGAGGTGCTCTTCATCGCCTCCGCCGACCTGGCCCACGTGGGCCGGAGGTTCGGCAGCCCCCTGCCCCTGGACGGGGTGATACTCTCCTCGGTCATCGCCAAGGACAAGGAGATGCTTCGTCCCGTGGAGGAGGGCGACGCGGAGGGCTTCTTCGACTACGTGGCCGCGGAGGGCGATTCCCGGCACGTGTGCGGGCTCCCTCCCATCTACACCCTGGTCAAGGCGCTGGAGGGGCGCAAGGGGACCCTGGTCGACCACTGCCACTGGTTCGACCCGCAGGAAGGCTCGGCGGTGACCTTCGCCGGCCTGGTATTCCCCCGCTGATGCCGGAACCGGACGCCGCCGTCCCCCTGCGGGCCAACCGGCCGCTTCTGGCACTGCTTTTCTCCCAGTTTCTGGGAATGGCCGCGCGGGGCGTCTATTTCGTGACCCTGCCCCTCTTCGTGCTGGAGCGCACGGGTTCCGCCTTCTCCATGAGCATCTCCCTTTTCCTGAACTTCGCCCCCTACACCCTGGCCGCCCCCTTCGTGGGCCCGGTCGTGGACCGCTTTTCGCGCCGCGACCTCCTCGTGGCCGCCAACCTGCTCTACGGCCTCCTCCTGCTCGCCCTCCCCTTCCTCCGCTCCCCGCTCCTCATATACGGCGTGGCCTTCTCCGCCTCGGTATGCGGCGTGCTGGTGGCCAACGGCATCGTGGCCCTCCTCCCCGGGCTGGTGGACGTCACCCAGCTGGCCCGGGCCAACTCCCTTTACATGTTCATGCGCTCGGCGACCTTCCTTTTGAGCACCGGGTCGGCCTACTTCCTGGTGAGGGCGACGGGCAAGGCCCGGCCCTTCCTCCTCTGTTTCGCCCTCCAGACGGCCTGCTCGGCGGCCGGCCTGCTCATCGAGAGGGACAGCGTTCGTCGGCGGCCCGGAGAGAGGGGACGAAGGCCGGCCACGGCCTTGAGGGGGATGGCCCGGGCGGCGGGCATCATCCGGGCGGACCGCCAGGTCCGCGGCCTGACCCTCATGCACATCCTCTTCATGCCCGTCTTCGGGGCTTTCGAGGTCCTGCTCCCCCTCCACTGCGAGCGCCGGCTGGGAGAGGTGAGCTACTACACCCTTCTCAGCGCAGCGGTGGGAGCCGGTCTGGCCCTGGGTAGCCTGCTGACCTACCGATCACTGCAGAGGGTGGCCCCTTTGAGGCTGGTGCTCTCCAGCTTCTACGGTTATGCCGCAGGGGTCCTCCTCATCAGCCGCTCCACCTCCCTCTGGTCCTCCTTGCTCATCTGCCTGGGAATGGGGATGGTGGATGCGCTGGGCTTCACCACCTACGAATTCCTCCGGCAGCGACTCATCCCCTCGGAGTTCCGCGGCAGGGTGTTCGCCATCATGGACGCCCTGGTGCTCCTGCCCCTCCCTCTGGGCTATCTGGGGATGGGCTACCTGGCCGGGCGGGTGGAGGTCGCTTCCGCCGCGGCCTGGTTGAGCCTGGTGGGCCTCAGCCTGGCCTTCGTCTCGGCTCCCCTGGCCAGGGGCTCGGATTTCGACGAGGGGCGAGGCTGAGCCGGAGGCCTGCCGGCCATCCGTCCGGAGGGCGAGGGTCAGGGGCGGAGCGCCTGGGGCACTCGGTCAGGGTTCCGGGAAGTGGCAGGCCACGCGATGTCCGGGCTCCTTCTCCACCAGCGGTGGCTCCTCCTCCGCGCATATTTCCTGTTTTTTCCAGCAACGTGTGCGGAAGCGGCAGCCGGAAGGGGGGTTCACGGGGCTGGGAACGTCTCCCTCCAGGATGATGCGCCGCCGCTCCCTCTCCTTGCGCGGGTCGGGGATGGGCACCGCGGAGAGCAGGGCCACCGTGTAAGGGTGCATGGGGTGGTTGTAGAGCGTGTCATGGTCCGCCCACTCCACGATCTTCCCCAGGTACATCACCGCCACCTCGTCGCTGATATGCCGGACCACGGAAAGGTCGTGGGCGATGAATATGTAGGTGAGGTGGAATTCCTCCTGCAGCTCCTTGAGCAGGTTGAGCACCTGGGCCTGGATGGAGACGTCCAGCGCGGAGACCGGCTCATCGCAGATGATGAGGCGCGGCCGAAGGGCCAGGGCCCGGGCCACCCCGATCCGCTGGCGCTGCCCCCCGGAGAACTCGTGGGGGTAACGGGAAAAGTGCTCGGGCTGCAGGCCGACCAGGTCCAGCAGTTCGCGGGCGCGCGTCCGCCGTTCCTCCCTGGTCCCCTCGCCGTGGATGACCATGGGTTCCATGATGATGGCCCCCACGCTCATGCGGGGGTTGAGGGAAGCGTAGGGGTCCTGGAAGATGATCTGCATGGAGCGGCGGACCGCTTTCATCTCCCGGCGGGGGAGCTTGAGGATGTCCCTTCCCTCGAAGAAGACCTCGCCGCTGTCGGCCTTGATCAGCCTGAGGAGGAGACGGGCCAGTGTGGATTTCCCGCATCCCGACTCCCCCACCAGGCCCAGGGTCCGCCCCTCCCGGACCGCCAGGGACACGCCGTCCACCGCCTTCACCGAACCCCCCAGCCGGGAGAGTATCAGCCCCTTCCCCAGCGGGAAGTGTTTCACCAGGGCCCGGGCCTCCAGGAGGATCCCGTTCTCTCCGTTCATGACCCCAGCACCTCCGCGGCCCGGCTCTCGAATTCGTCGGCGAAGTGGCAGGCGGAGAGGTGGCCTTCCTCCACCTCAACCAGGGGCGGCTCCTCTTCCCGGCAGACATCCTGCGCGAAGGGGCAGCGGGGCGAGAAGCTGCATCCCGGCGGCAGGTCGATCAAGCTGGGCGGCGACCCTCCGATGGTCATCAGGCGCTCCCTCTTCTCATCGAGACGGGGGACGGAACGCATCAGGCTCCAGGCATAGGGATGCTTGGAACGATAGTACACGCTGTCCACGTCCGCGTACTCCACCACCTTGCCGGCGTACATGACCAGGACCCTCTCCGCCACCCCGGCCACCACCCCGAGGTCGTGGGTTATGAGCATGACCGCCAGGTCGATCTCCCGGCGTAGCCGCCCTATGAGCTCCATGATCTGGGCCTGGATGGTCACGTCCAGGGCGGTGGACGGTTCGTCGGCGATGAGCAGCTTGGGCTGGCAGGAAAGGGCCATGGCGATCATAGCCCTCTGGCGCATGCCCCCGGAGAACTCGTGCGGATACATCCGGTAGCGCTCGCGGGCCTGCGGTATCTCCGCCATCTCCATGAGCTGGATGGCCCGTTCCCTGGCCTCCCTGCGCGAAAGCCCGAGGTGGAGCTGCACCGCCTCGCGGATCTGGTCGCCCACCCTGAACACGGGGTTAAGGGAGGTCATGGGGTCCTGGAAGATCATGCCTATATGGTTGCCCCGGATCCTCTGCATCTCCCGCTCGGACAACTCCAGGAGGTCCCGCCCCTCGAAAATGACCCTCCCTCCCTCGATCCTCCCCGGCGGGTCGGGGACCAGCCTCATCACCGAAAGGGCGGTGACCGTCTTGCCGCACCCGGACTCGCCCACCACGGCCAGCGCTTCCCCCCGGTGCACTTCGAAGGAGACATCGTCCACGGCCTTGACCACCCCTGCAGGGGTGTGGAAATAAGTCCGGAGGTTCCGCACGTCGAGGAGGGTCTCCCTTTCGCCGTTCATCTCAGATGCTCCCCCTCAGGCGAGGATCCAGGGCGTCCCTCAGCCCGTCGCCCAGGAGGATGAAGGCCAGGACGCTCAGGACGATGGCCGTTCCCGGGATGAACATCATCCAGGGGTGGGTGGTGTAGAAGGGCAGGTATTCGGCGAGCATGTTGCCCCAGCTGGGGGTGGGGGGCTGCTGGCCCAGCCCCAGGAAGGCCAGCCAGGCCTCGGCCAGGATGGCGCCGCCCACGCTCATGGTGGCGTAGACGATGATGGGCTGGATGGCGTTGGGCATGATGTGCCTCCAGATGATGCGGGAGTGGCTGGCCCCCAGGGCCCGCGCCGCCTCCACGTACTCGTTCTCCTTCACCGAGAGGATGGACCCCCGGAAGATCCTGGCGATGGTCGCCCATCCCAGGACGCCGATGGCGATGAACACGTTTATCAGCCCCGGCCCCAGCACGGTCATGATGGCGATGGCCCCCAGGACGGTGGGGAAGGCGAAGAAGACGTCCGCGGAGCGCATGATCACCGAGTCCGCCCAGCCGCCGAAATACCCGGCCAGGGCCCCGAAAAAGAGCCCTATGATCAGGGATATGGCCACGGCTATGATGCCCACCTCCACCGAGATGCGGCTGCCGTAGATAAGGCGAGACAGGATGTCCCTCCCCAGCTCGTCGGTCCCCAGCCAGTGCTTCCCGGAAGGAGCCTGTTTCACGCCCCCCGGAGTGCGGATCTCCACCTGTTCGTTGGGGTCGTAGGGGGCCAGAAATGGCGCCAGTGCGGCCACCAGGACCAGGAGCACGATGATGGCCAGTCCCGCCATGGCCATCTTGTTGTGCCGGAGACGGTGCCAGACGTCCCTCCAGAGCGCGGTCCGTCCGTGGATTCTCTCCTTCTCCAGGGCCGCCTCGAACTCCTCGATCTCCGGGCCGAGGAAGTCGGGCTGCTCCTTGCCGGGCAGGTAATCCTCAGGCCTCTTCCCGTCCGTCAAATCAGGTCACCTCCGGGGACTCCCCGAGGCGTATGCGGGGATCGAGAAAAGCGTAGGAAATGTCTACCAGAAGGTTGATGGCCACGAAGATGAGCACCAGGACAAAGACCAGCCCGATTACCATGGTGTGGTCGCGCTGGATGACGGCGAAGTAGAGCTTGTGTCCCACCCCAGGCCAGTTGAAGATCATCTCCGTGAGCACTGCGGCTCCGATGAGCACGCCGAAGTCGATGCCCAGGTAGGTGACCACCGGGATGAGGCCGTTCTTCAGAGCGTGCTTGTAGACCACCTTGCGCTCCGAGAGCCCCTTGGCGCGGGCGGTGATGATGTAGTCCTGCCGCAGGACCTCCAGCATGGAGGAGCGGGCCAGCCGGGCTACGTAGGCGGTGGACACCGCCGCCAGCGCCGCGGCCGGCATCACGTAATAGGGGATGGAGCTCAGGAAACCGGTCCCCGGGGGCGGCGCGCCGGATGGCGGGAACCAGTGCAACCACTGGGAGAAGAAGAGCTGCATGAGGCGCCCTATCCAGTAGATGGGCATGGCCACCAGCACCGAGGTGCTTATGGTCACCAGGACGTCCAGGAAGGAATAACGCGACACGGCAGAGATCACCCCGGCCAGTATCCCGAAGATGACGATGATTATCTCCGCGGCGATGGCCAGCTTCACCGACCAGGGGAGGCTCTCCCCGATGATGTCCATCACCGGCCTTTTGTAGGTGAAGGAATCGCCGAGCTGGAGGCGGGGAAGGCCTTTCAGGTAGATCCACAACCGGGAGAAGAAGGGTTTGTCCAGGTTGAACTTCTTCCGGATGTTCTCCAGGGTCTCCTCCGAAGCCCCTTTGGGCGCCCGCATACGCGCCACGTCGCCGGGAAGGGACGCCATGAGCAGGGAGATGATCAGGACCACCCCGATGACCACGATCACCGTCTGGTAGAAACGGCGCAGGATGAAAAGGGCCATGCTCTCCTTCGTCTCTCCTTCCCGCCCTCCCGGGCTCCGCTCAAATTTAGTATAAGGGAAGGGGGCCCGCAAGGAAATCCCGCGGGCCCCCCGGAACGGCTGAGAAGCTACTCGGTGGCAGCCGTCTTCTTGAAGTACACCAGCTCCAGCGGCGTCAGGTCATCGGGGGTCCTCACGTAGCCACCCACCTTGTCGGAGTACACCCGGGAGGTCTTGTAGAACATCAGGGGTATGATGGGCGCATCCTCCAGGATCAGCTTCTCGGCCTGCCGATAGAGCTCGATCCTCTTTTCTTCGTCGGGGGTGCTCCGCGCCTTGAGCAACAGCTCGTCCACCTCGGGGTTCTTGTACTGGGTCATGTTGTCCACACCCGCGTTCTCCGAGTAGAAGAGCGGGTAGAGGAAGTTGTCCATGATGGGGTAGTCGGCCAGCCACCCGAGGCGGAAGAAGGTGATCTGCTCGCCCTGGATGAGGTCGAGGTAGGTTCCCCATTCGTAACCCTCGATCTTGAAGCTCACCCCGACGTCCTTGAGATTCGCCTGGATGAACTGGGCGATGGTGTCGTGACCCACTCCGGTGTTGTACCCCAGGGTGAGTTCGGGCAAGCCCTGCCCGTTGGGATACCCGGCCTCCTCCAGGAGCTCCTTGGCTTTCTCCGGGTCATAGGTGTACTCCATGGCCTTCTCCTGGTAACCCGGGATGCCCGGGGGCACGATGCCGGTGGCCGGAACGCGCTGCCCCTCCATGACCACGTTGCACAGGGTCTCGCGGTCCACGGCGTAGTTGAACGCCTGGCGCAGGGCTTTGTTGTCCTTCCAGGGAGCGGTGTTCATGTTGAACCCGTAGTAGTAGATACCCAGCATGGGCTTGAAGATGGCACGCTCGCCGTACTCGGCCGCCGCCGCCTCGAACTGGCCCTGAGGGATCTGGGCGTCGTGCAGGGCTCCGGCCTTGAAGTCCTGGTAGGCGGTCTCCTCATCCTGGTAGATCTTGAAGACCACCTTGTCCAGGTGGGCCTTCTTCCCGTAGTAATCCTCGAACTTCTCCACCACGATCTGCTGCTCGTGGGTCCAGCTCACGAACTTGAAGGGCCCGGTCCCCACCGGGTGCTCGCTGAAGTTCTCGCTCCCGTACTGGTCCACCACCTCTTTGGGGATGGGGGAGAAGACAGGATGCGCGGTGTGGTAGACGAAGTCCGCATAAGGATAGGAGAGGGTGACCTCGAGGGTGTAATCGTCGATGGCCTTGACCCCCTCCAGGGAGGTGGCCGTCTTGTCCTCGTTGAACTCCTTATAGCCCTTTATTGCCGACATGTGGTAGGCCACCTCGCTGGCCGTCGCCGGGTCGCACACCCGGTTCCAGGAATAGACGAAGTCCTGGGCAGTGCACTCCCTTCCGTTGTGGAACTTGACCCCTTTCTTGAGGTGGAAGGTGAACACGGTGGCGTCATCGTTCACCTCGTAGGACTCGGCCATGGCCGGGACGAGCTCCATGGTCTTGGGGTCGTTGTCCATGAGCCCGTCGAATATCTGCTTCCCCACCTCGATGCCCTGGGATTCCTGAAGCTGGGCCGGGTCCAGGGAAACGGGGTCGGAGACCAGACAGTAGTTGAAGGTCCCGCCTTCCTGGATCTCCTCCTTTTCCCCTTCCTCCTCCTTCCCGCAGCCCCCAAGGGTCATGGTCAGCCCCACAAGAAGGGCCACGATGGACGCGGTGATAATAACAAAACAGCTCTTTCTCATGCGAGACCTCCTTGGTCTTTGCGCTCCCGTCCCTCGGGAGTCGAACGGCTTTTTCAGCTCGTTTACCCCCTCCTCTCACCTCCCTTACGAAACATCACTCGGCATCCGACCGCACCCCTGACGGCGGAAGACGGATGCGACCAGAGACTGAAAGCGCTCTTCGCTCACCCCCCTCCGGTATTCCGCGCTCTACCTCTTGCATCCGCGCGACTGCCGTCACCGGCCGCCTTCCTGCAACGTGCGGTTCAAATGCATCTATCCCTGCCGCGACCCATGCCGTAATCCACGTGGTAATTATAGTTTTTTCCCGATATCCGCGCAAAGCACGCCGTTCATCCCGTCTAAACCTGCCTGTCCGCCGGCATGAAGGGCTGGGCTCACAGCCCCGTGGAGCCGAACCCTCCCTCTCCTCGGACGGTGTCCTCCAGCTCCTCCACCTCCACCACCTCGGCCCGTTCCACCCTCTGGATGACCATCTGGGCGATGCGGTCCCCCTTCCTCACCTGGAAGGGCTCCTTCCCCAGGTTGATCAGGATGACCTTGACCTCCCCCCGGTAGTGGCAGTCGATGAGGCCCGGAGTGTTGACCACGCTGATGCCGTGGCGGGCGGCCAGCCCGCTGCGGGGCTGAACGAACGCCGCGTAACCCTCGGGCAGGGCCATGGAGAACCCTGTGGACAGAAGGGCCCTCTCGCCTGGTTGCAGGACCGCGTCCTCGGCGCTGCGTATATCCAGGCCGGCGTCGCCGGGATGGGCGTAGGAAGGCAGCTCCACGTCGGGGCGGAGTCGTTTGATGCGCAGGGGGACGGCCGGACCCGGCTCCCCGATTTTTTCCAGCCCGACCAGGGGGACGAGGTCGTAGATGCCGAGGCGCTCGCGCAGCGCCCGGATCTCCTCCACCAGCCCCTCCCACGGGAGTTCCTTGACCAGGAGGCTTCCCTCCACCTCGACCTGGAAAATCATGCCAGGTGAGAACTCGTAGACCACCCGGTAGACTCCGCGTTCCCTCTCCCGGTATCCGGCGGACACGAGATCGTAAGGTACTATCTCGTAATCGAGGGTGGGCTCTCCCTTGAGGACCACCCGTACCCCGTCCGGGAAGAGGAAAAGGCGCGGCGGGCTGGAGCGGTAGAAGCAGGGCAGATATACCGCCGCCGGGTGTTCCTCCCATATCTCTTTCAATCGGCGCAACAAGGCCGCCAGCTCGTCGTCCATCCGCACCTCCTCCATGAAGCGGCAACCTCCTACCGTTCTCGCTGGCATCCGCGCCGGCCCTCTCCGCGGCCGCTTTGCGCAGGACGCGGGACCTCACCGCTGCCCTTTCCCGGTCTTCCTCCTCGCCGGCTCCCCCGGGCAGGACTCCCCCGGCGTAAGCCGTCCGCCGCCGAGACCCGCGGGTCAATCCTCGACCAAGGCCACCGCCCTCACCCAACCCGCGCTGGCCTTCCTTATCTTCACCGGGAAACAGAAGAAGGTGAAACCGTGGGGCGGTAGCTGATCCAGGTTGGCGAGCTTCTCGATGTGACAGTAACCCCTCTCGATGGAGGCGAAGTGGCCCTCCCAGATGAGGGAGGAATCCCCGGTTTCCTGGAAATCTCTGGCTATGAGGGGGAGAGGCCGGTCCCACGACCAGGCGTCGGTCCCCGTGACCCTCACCCCGTGTTCCAGTATCCAGAGGGTGGCTTCCCGGCTCATGCCGCACCCCTTGACCAGGTACTCGGGCTTCCCCCAGAACTTGTCCGCCCCGGTCATGACCAGCACGATGTCCCCCTCCTTCAGCCGGTAGTCGATCTTCCCAAGGGCCTCCTCCACATCCTCCGGCATCACCCGGTAGCCGTCGGGGAGATGGCGGAAATCCAGGACCACCCCCGGCCCCATGCACCAATGGAGGGGGACCTCGTCGATGGTCAATGCCGGCCGGCCACCGTCCATGGTGGGATGGTAATGCCAGGGAGCGTCCAGATGGGTCCCGGAATGGGTGGCCAGGGTGAGGACCTCCACCGCCCACCCCAGCCCGCCGGGGAGGTCCTTTTCCGGGTCTATCCCCGGGAAGAACTCCACCATTGAGGCCGCCCCCGCGCGGTGGTCCAGGTAAGTTATCCTGGGGATCATGGCCGGCGGGTCCGAGGGGAGCCCGTCCTCTATGGCAATGCTCAGGTCCACGAACCTCCTGCCCATCTCCTTACCTCCTTTCCTCGCCCTTTGAGGCCGCTCCTCCGCTCCCGCGGCTGGGGGTTCTCAGCCGTTCCGCCTGCCTTGCAACCGCGTAAACCCTGCCGACATCCCGACGCGATAAATATAACCCCCGCCGGGGACATCGATAACCCCCGCCGAAGATGCGGGGGGCGCTTTTCCGCGCCTGTCCTCCGAGCCCTGCCGCAGTCGGATGTGCTTGCCCCCGTACGGCCTGGAAGCCTTCGTTTTGCCGGCCGCCTTTTACCAAGACCGGCCTCAAGCACATGATCCCCACCGATGCGGGACCCGGAAACGCTCTATGCGCCTTGACCCCCCTCGGCTCTGGATCTCATACGGATGTAGCGGGACAGGTCAAGGCGGAAGGAGGCGGGAAAAGGCATGCAAGATGAAAGCTCGAGGGCTTTTGCCGGCGTCCTTTGGATCCCTCGAGCCTTCAACCGGTAAGGGGGGCTCCGCCGGTGAGGCAGGCCTGAACCCTTATGCTCCCATCACCTTCAAGACCGGCCTTTCCTCCTCCACCCCCAGGATCCGTTTGACCGTTCCCAGCAGGACATCCAGGTCGAAGGGTTTGGTGAGATAGTGGATGACGCCCGCCTGGGCGGCCTTTTCCTTCAGCTCCTCGCAGGGAAGGGCGCTCAGGAAGAGCACCGGGATGTTGAAGGTCCTTGTAGAGGCGCGCAGCTTCTCCACCACGTTGGTCCCGCTACCCGCGGGCATGCGCACGTCCAGGATGACGAGGTCAGGGCGCTCCTTGTGTGCCTGCATGACCGCGGAAATCCCGTCGAAGGCGGCGCACACCTCGTAGCCCTCAGCGGTGAGGCATATACTCAGGATGCGCACCAGCTCCTGGTCGTCGTCCACGATGAGCACCTTTTTCTTCTCCATCTCGAGCCCCTCCTTTCTCCACCGGTAGTTTTCCAGTCGTGAGAAGAAGGAGCTGAATGTATCCCCCTCATGGTTGATTGGAACGCTCCAGAGGTATTAGTAACCCTCGACGGGGCCGTATAACATACGGTTCGAACGGGGTGAATGCTACGGTCGGCTTACCCGGCCACGGTCGGCAAAAGGCGCAACCGGTGCTCAGCCTACCCACGATCGACCGCCACGCCTCGTCCCTCGGAACCGCCGGCCCCGGCGGGTATCAGGCGCGGCCGGACTCATGCGGAGGGGACCACCTCGACTTTCAGGTCGCCGTCCTCGGCCAGCTCCCAGCGGGCTTCGCCTCTCCTGCCGAGGGCCAGCTCGAATATCCCCAAGGCCAGTCCCACCAGGTATTCGGGCAGGGAGGGGTTGGCCACAACCGCCTCCAGACGGTCCGAGGCGAGCTCGAGGGTGGTGAGCAACCCCAGGCCCCGGAGGGCTGCACGCAGGCGCAGCTCCTCGAACCCGCTGCGGGCCTCCTCAACCCCCATGGCCTCCAGGGTGTTCCGGCGCTCCGCGTCGATGATCACCGGGGTGACCCGCTCGCCGAGCTCGTGCCTCAACTCGTCAAAGACGGCGCGCATGGCCGCGGTCCCGAAAAAAGCCAGCCTCCTTCCGCTCTCCGTGTCCCGGATGATGCCCCGGGAGAGGTCCCAGGTGAAGCGGACCAGCTCCCGCGGCGCGCCGCAGGCGGGACAGAGGACGTAGGTGAGGTCGCCGGGTTTGCGCGGCGAGTCGTTGCGGACGTGGAGATATTCCTCCTCCAGCCTCTCCCGGCTTACGGTCACGTCTATCTGGTGTCGCCTCTCATCCAGGGCCTGGTAGGTGAGGGTAGCCCACCTCCGCTCCAGGACCTCGGCGGCTCCCTTGAAATCCCCGCAGAAAAGGGGGAGGGAATAGGGGTCCTCGATGAAGACGGTGACCCTCTCCGGCCTTCCCCGCCGGGGATATTGTCCGCCCAGGGTTATCTTCCCGTAGCCCATCACCAGCCCCTGGGCCTCGATGGCGGACATCATGGCCCGATAGCCCACCAGCCGGGAGGCCAGGTTCACGTACCAGGGGAGGGTGCGGCGCAGGAAAGCCCTGGTCGCCCTGCTTTTGGAAGCAATCACCAGCTCCCAGAGGTGTTCCTCCGTCAACCCGAGGGCCTCGGAAAGGGAGGACCACATGCGGTCCAGGTTCTCGCACTCGAAGAAAACCAGGCGATGAGAGGGATCCCTCGCCTGGGTGATGGTCCCGTCCGCGTTCCAGCGCATGGTGCGGGATATGCCCAGGGGGATCCCGCAATCCGGGCAGGTCCTCAAGGCTCTCATGTCAAACCCCCCGCTCTCCGGGGCGACTCAGGCCCCGATGTAGGCCTTTTTCACCTCTTCGTTGCCGGCCAGCTCCTCGGCGCTCCCCTCCAGGACCACGCGGCCGTTCTCCAGCACGTAACCCCGGTCGGAGATGGAGAGGGCCATGCCGGCGTTCTGTTCGGAAAGGAAGACGGTGACCCCACGCTGGTTGATATCCACGATGGTCTCCATTATCCGGGTCACTACCAGGGGAGCCAGACCCAGGGAGGGTTCGTCGAGCAGCAGGAGCCGCGGCCGGGACATGAGGGCACGGGCGATGGCCAGCATCTGCTGTTCCCCGCCGCTCAGGGTGCCGGCCTCCTGCTCGCTGCGCTCCTCCAGGATGGGGAATAGCTCGTAGACCTCGCGCAATGTGGAGGACACCTCCTCCCGGTCCCGGTAACGGGTGTAGGCGCCCATCATCAGGTTCTTCCTCACCGAGAGGCGGGGGAAGAGCCTGCGGCCCTCCGGGCACAGGGAGATGCCCATCCTCACAATCTGATCCGGCCGCCTGCGCACGATGTCCTCCCCCTGGAAGGTGATGCTCCCCCTGGTCGGCTTGATGAGTCCGCTGATGGTCTTGAAAAGTGTGGACTTGCCGGCCCCGTTGGCTCCCAGCAGGGTGACCAGCTCCCCCTCCCGGATATGCAGGGAAACGCCGCTGATGACCTCATGTTTCCCGATATAGCAGTGCACGTCGTTCATCTCAAACATGGCACTCACCCAGATAAGCCTCGATGACCTCGGGGTTCTCGCAGACCTCCTGCGGCGGCCCGTCGGCTATCTTCACCCCGAAATTCAGGACCACCAGACGGTCCGCCAGCCTCATGATCATACGCATCTTGTGTTCGATGACGCAGACCGTCACCCCGCTCTCCCTGATGCGGGAGATGAGGTCGATGATGGATTCCGTCTCTCCCATGCCAACTCCCCCCGTGGGCTCGTCCAGGAGCAGCAATTTGGGGTCCCCCATGAGGGCAACGCCGATGGCCAGCCTCTTCTGGGCCTCCTGGGGGATGGAGCCCGCAGGGTGTTGGGCATACTCTCCCAGGCCGGTGAAGGCCAGCACTTCCATGACCTTCTCCGCGGTCTCCCTCTTCTCTCTCCTGGCGCGCGGGGTCTGGAGGACCACGTCCCACAGGCCGGACCTGGTGCGCATCCGCCTCCCGATGATCAGATTGACGTAAACCGGCAGTTCCTCGAAGAGGGCGGTGGTCTGGAAGGTCCGGGCTATCCCCGCCTGAGCCACCCGGTAGGGTCTCCACCCGGTGATGTCCCGCCCCTCGAATAGCACACGCCCCCCGTCCGGGGGGAGGAGCCCGCTTATGAGGTTGAAGAGGGTGGACTTCCCTGCCCCGTTGGGGCCGATGATGCCCAGGATGGAGCCGGCCTGAACCTCGAAGTCCACCTTGTTCACCGCCACCAGGCCGCCGAAGACCTTGGTGAGCCCCTCAACGCGCAGCAGGGTCAAGTCCTCATCACCTCCCCCGCCTTGCGTCCGACCCGCATCTCCTTGAGCCGGTTCCACAGCCGTTCCAGGCCGCCGGCCAACCCGCGAGGGAAGAAGATGATGGCCAGTATGAGCAGCATACCGAATATGGCGTAGCGGTACTCGCCCACCACCTTCTCGATGTATTCGAGGAGATAGTAAAGCCCCACCGCTCCCACCACCGGCCCGGACAGGGTGGCCACCCCGCCGATGAGCACGTACACCAGCAGGTTGAAGGAATAGGTGTAGCTGGTGATGGTGTAGTCCAGGTGTCCGTTCTCCAGGGCCAGCAGCGCCCCGGCCAGTCCCACCAGGAAACAGCTGACGGTGAAGGCGAGGAGCTTGTAACGGAAGGTGTTTATCCCCAGGGCTTCCGACAGCCCCTCGTTGCTCCGGATGGACATCAAGGTCACCCCGAGGAGGGATTTGACGATCATGCGCACCACCAGGAGGACCAGAGCCAGCACGGCGAGGACGAAGAGGTAACGCGCCCAGCGCTGCATCAGGAAACCCGGCCTGGGAACAGCCAGCCCCTGGTACCCCCCGGAAAGCCAGGTCCAGTTCTCGAAGACTTTGAAGACGATGACGTTGAAGCACAGGGTCACGATGGCGAAATAGGGTCCCCGCGTGCGCAGGGAGGGCAGGCCGACCAGGAATCCCAGCGCGGCGGGGACCAGCCCGGCCAGGAGGATGGAAGGCCAGAAATTCCACCCTATCCTCCCGGCGAAGATCCCGAAGGCGTAGGCCCCGATGCCCAGGAAGGCCCCGTGGGCCAGGGAAGCCTGGCCCGTGTAGCCCAGGATCAAATTGAGGCTCACCGCGGCCACCGCCCAAGCCAAGGCCAGGGTGAGCACCCGCAGCTGGTATTTTTCCAGGCCCAACCAGGGCAGGGCGGCTATCACCCCCAGGACTGCCGCCAGGACGACGGGCTTGGCTGTTTTCTTCATCCGTTCCCTCATCTCCTCCCCCTCAGTCCCTACCCCGGAAGAGGCCCGTGGGCCTCACGGCCAGGATTATGATCAACACGGCGAAAGCGAAGACGTCCTTGTAGGCCGAGGAGACGTAGGCGATGGCCATGGCCTCCAGGACCCCGAGGAGATAGCCGCCCACGATGGCTCCCTGCATGCTCCCCAGCCCTCCCAGGACCACGATGACAAAGGCCTTCAAGATGAGCACGCTCCCCATCTCCGGGGCTATGAAGGCCAGGGGCGCCATGAGCACCGCCGCCGCGGCGGCCAGCGCCGTGGCTATGGCGAAGGTGAGGAGGGAGATGCGGTTGACGTTGATGCCCACCAGGGCAGCTCCCTCGCGGTCCTGGGCCACGGCCTCGATGGCCGTCCCCAGGCGGGTCCTCTTGATGAACAGGTGGAGGAGCAAGACCAGGACGGCCGCGCCGACGATGACGATGAGCCTCTGGGCCTCCATGCTCACTCCCCCCGCGGTAAACACCCTGTCGATGGGCTTGGGGACGCTCAGGGATTTGGGCTGGACGGCCCTGACCAGCGTTTCCAGGAAGAGGATGAGCCCGATGGCGGCGATGAAGGTGTTGATGTGCGGCTGGTTGCGCAAAGGCCGGTAGACCAACCTCTCCACGATCACGCCCCCCAGGGCCAGGGCGAGCATGCACAGGGGAAGGGCCAGCCAGTAATTGAACCCGGCCAGCACCACCAGGATGTAGAGCAGATATGCGCCCAGCATGTAGAGGTGACCGTGGGCGAAGTGGGAGATGTCCAGGATGCCGAAGATGAGGGTGAGCCCCAGGGCCACCATCACGTACTGGCTCCCGAGCTGGATGCCTATGATCAGCTGGTTGAGGAAAAAGGACAACCCGACCTCCCCTCTACGTCCCTGCGACCCGCGAAACCCTTACCGCCGCCGTCCCGCTCCCGGGGGAGGAAAACGGGTTCCGGCGACGGGATGGCCGGCTGGCAACACGCCCACTTGATAAGTGTGCCGCGGCTACCAAGAACACATGGACCTCCGCCTTTCGACGCGGCTTCCGCCCTAGGGTCCGTATGACACGGGCGTGCTCGAGACAGCTCCCTCAAACGGGTTGTTGATTTATTCGGAAAAGGCGCGAAGGCGCTTTAACCTCCGCCCCCCGGCGCCCCAACCGTGCCGCCGGCATTGAGCCGCTCCGCCCAACCCCGACGGTTAACCCGCATGGGACAGGGGGAAGCCGCAAGGGCTTCCCCCTTCACGTTTTTCCGTTTGCATCCGGATTTATTTTTGCTTCCACCACTCCACGGGCTCTCCGGCCTGGAATGCGCCGTTCTCCACGATGACCGAGGTGCCGGGCATGAACAGCGCCCCGGTCTGGTCGTTTATCCCGGCGTATTCGACGGGCATTTCCTCTCCCGAGGTCACCGAGACATCACCCTTGGCGAAGGCGGCGCGGATGGCGGCCACGTCGTCCACGCTTCCCGCGGCCTCCATGGCCCTGACCAGGATGTGGAAGCCGGTGTAGCAGATGGCCGCCTCCCAGGTGAAGCGGCGGTTGTATTCCTTCTCGAACCTCTCCATCACCTTGAGGGTGGCCGGCCAGAGGGACTGGTTCACCGGGAGCACCCCGATGCATCCCTCCAGTTTCTCCATGCCCGTGGTCTCCTCGATGATGTCCAGCTTGGCCTGGTCGATGACGATGAACCCTCCCTTGAAGCCCAAGTTGCGCGCCTGGTCGATGACCAGGGCCGTGGGCTCCGAGGGTCCTCCGCAGAAGATGACGTCGGGGTTGGCGGCCAGAACCGTGGTGAGGTAGGGGGTGAAGTCGGTCTCCGTGTAGTAGCTGGCCGGAGCCTCGGCCACCACCGTGCCGCCCGCCTTGGTCCATGCGTCCTTGAAGGTCTTGCCCCACAGCTCACCGTAGGCCCCGGTGGTCTGGAGCATCCCCACTTTCTTCCAGCCCTTGGCCAGGGCCCGGGTGATCCAGTCCTTGACGTAGACCGAGAACGGCGGCGGTAGGGTGACCATGTACTTGTTGGGGCTCTGAGCGTAGAGAGGTACGCTGGTATAGGCCATGATCAGGAACTCCTCGCCGGGCTTCTCGTTCTCCTTCATGAGAGCCTGGATGGTATTGGCGGTGGGGTCCCAGATCACCTTGATGTCCTGTTCGAGCACGAAACGCTGGGCGTTGCTCAGGGATTTCTCCGGCACCATCTCGTCGTCCGCGGCCACCAGCTCGAAGACGTAGGTGGTGTCCCCGATCTTGATGCCGCCCTTGGAGTTCACGTCGGCGATGGCCATGTCCAGGCCGGCTTTGATGTCCTGCCCGTAACCCGCCCCGATGCCGCTCAGGGGAGCGGTGAGGCCGATCTTTACCACCACCTTCTCGCCTTCTTCCTCACCCGCGCAGCCCGCGAACCCCATGAGGACCAGAAGCGCGGCCGCCAGCAGACACACGGCTACCTTCCATCGCATTCCCATCGACCCCCCTGATCTCTCTCCGGTGCTCCTTCCGCCACATGACCTCAGGAAAAGCGACTACGCTTAATCCTTCTCGACTTTCCCGAAGCCGTCAGTCCTTCTTACCCGGTTCATCGCCATCCACCCCCGGCCCCTGAGCGACCACCGCCTTCGACTCTAAAGACCACGGAAACGTTCGGAAACACGCACCGCCCGGCGGTGAAACCCCCTTCCTCCTTTTTCCGTCGCGGCGGCGTTCCTCCGCCCGCCTGAGGGCCGCTCTTCACACGGCAAGGTCGGCGATCCCGGGGCCGGTTCTTATCCAGGCAAGGAACCCCGTCCGCATCACCTCCCCGTTCTCTCGACAGCAGCCCGGCTCGGCGAAGCCGGCTCTCGCATTCCCCTTCGTGCAAGACGCTCGCACGTATGGAAGTATATCACCTCCAGGTTATTAATTCAGCATTCCAAACAGATGTCCTTGTTCTCGTCTGGAAAAGTGAGCGGCAAGCGGTTCAGCGATGCAGCCGGAACGATCCCTGCTGCACGTAGGGGGAATATACCTCACCCTCGGGGACGGCACTGAAGCCCCCGGTGACCTCCCGGAGGGAGGCGGACACCGACCCCTGGAGCCGGAGTTCCACGCACACCGCTGTGGGACCGGAGCCCAGCTTGAGGAGCAGCTGCAGAGCGGCCTGAAAAGCCGCCTCATCGGGTTCCCAGCGGTATCCGCTCTCGAGGATCTCGAAAACGGGCTCGTAGTCCGGGGGAGCGGACACGGTGCCGTCGGGGTTCAACACCAGATGGCAGTTGGAGAGGGAGTAAGGGGAGCCTTCCATCTCCAGTATCCAGCGGCCGCTGAGGTCGGCGTAACCGCCTTCGGGGGGAGGCCCCACCTCCCAGCCATCCGGGTCCGGAAAACGGAACAGCAGGCGGGGAGAGCCGTTCTCGCTCCCGGGCACGACCTGGAAGCCGTTACCTGCCGGCTTCCCGCCTTCCGTGCGAGGTACTTCACCCTCGGCCCGCGGCGAGGAGGTGTTCTCAAGCCCTTCCGCCGTGCCGCCTTCCTCCGTCCCCCCATCGGAGCCCCTTCCGGGCCACAGCCAGAGGGCGAGCGCCGCGGCCAGAACGGCCACCGCGGCGATGAAGGCCGTCATCGTCTTCCCCCACCGGGTCGGGCGCCTCAACATATCCCCCGCACCGCTCCGTGACCGGGTCCCCTCTTCGCGCCCCGGTCATCGCCTTGCAAGTCCGCGCTTCTCCGCGCCGCAGAACATGCCTCCGTTCAGAGGCGGACCGAATCCCCTCGCCCCCGGTCGGAAGACCGGATCCCGACCATCTGACCCCATCGACCGACGTCCACCAGGCGCTTGACCAGCCTGACCTTCT
>FWWL01002085.1_pt1 | contig 21034 bp, 24 predicted proteins | sample 2228331 | NCBI WGS metagenome assembly FWWL01 (sample SAMEA103939775, study PRJEB20133) | metagenome | reverse complement strand
TACCAAATCATTTATTGATGAGTGCTGGGGTGGGGGCTCGGGCTTGGATTTTGGGCTTGCCGATAAAATTGGACATTGCCTGGCGAAATGAAATTCATAATTGGTCGAAACCCTTCTACATAGTATCGATAAATTATGATTTTTAATAATGCCGAATTTTTCTTAAATTTGTTTTTATTTTTTCCATTTTTGGGGATTTAAAATGCCGGGACAAGCTCATAGATTGGTCTTTATGTATCGCAAGTTTTTGGAAGGAAATACGTATACTTCGAGCCAGTTGCAAGATATTATCTCCGAACAAATTGAAATAGTAAGCATTCGAACGATTCAACGAGACCTTCGATTATTACAAAAGATTGATCCAAACCTTATTGGCAAGCCTCGTGGGAAGGAAATTCTTTGGTATATTCCAAAAGAACATCGACTTCCAAAGACCGTTGTTCGATTCGAATCGAACGAATTATTGGCTTTCCATTTTTTGAAGGCACACTTGAAAACATTCATAGGCACTTCGATTGAAAAAGATGCTTTGAAGCTTTACGATAAATTGGAAAAACTTGCACCTGCCGAAGTTGTTCTCGATGAAACAATTTATTGGGACCAAAACATTGGGTATTATGATTATTCAAAGATAAATGATATCGTCGATGATGTTATTAAATATACCGCTTCGAAGGATTGGGTTTATGTTTCGTATACAGCACCTAAAAGCTCCCAATCCAAAGAATTCCTTGCCCGATTCGAGACAATTTTCTCGTACCTCGGGCTTCTTTATGTTGTTGCATACATTCCAAAGCATAAAGTACACGTAAGTTTGGCAATACATAATATATCAGAGATTCGTAAAGCAGAAGGTGTTGTCGAACTTGCTCCTCCGTTCAACTTCAAGGAATGGTCATTATATCGGTTTGGTGTGTTTTCGGGCGAAATAAAGAATATTAAACTACTTATTAAACAAGAATTTAAACATTTCTTTTTGAACAGAATGTGGCATCCTACACAAGCAGAAAAGTTCGATAAAGATGGGAACTTGATTCTGGAAATGCAAGTGCCAATTGGGGTTGATCTGTTAAACTGGATTTTGAGTTGGAGCGATGCTATTATTGTTCTTGAACCCAAAGAACTTGTCAATAAAGTACTAAATCGATTGACACAAGCCATTGCAAATTATAAAGAGTACATAGCCAAAGACGTTGTCGAAGAAAAACCTACACTTGAGGAAACAGAACCGTCGTTACCAGTAAGTCTCCAACGTGCACAACCTTTTGATAGTAAGCCAAAGTTTAAAGCATCGATTAAAAGAAGGAAATGATTTATTTTTGAATAATAATAGTAACAGGACCTGAATTAATTAGTTCAATGTTCATAAATTCACCAAAAATTCCTGTTGCAACTTTGTTCGAAAAATTCTCTTTAAGTATTTGAACGAATTTATCGAACATTTGGCTTGCAAAATCGGGGGGTGCTGAATACATAAAATTGGGTCTAAAACCCCGTGATACGTCGCCATACAATGTGAAATTCGAAATTACCATTATCTCGCCATTAATATCCTTTACCGATAGATTCATTTTTCCATTTTCATCGGAGAAAATCCTAAGGTTAACGATTTTATTTGCCATCCATTTCAATGTTTCTTCGGTGTCGTTTGGGCTAATTGCTGTAAGTACCAAAAGGCCATTTTCTATGGAGTCTTGATAATTCAAATTTGGGATATTTACAATGGATTTTGTTACTCTTTGAACAACAGCAATCATATACCAAAAAATAAAAATACAAAATTATTATTAAAAAATATTTTGAGCATAGAAACGTTAAGCATTTTTTAAAAAGTGGTGGGTTGGATATGCCAATTTACGAATATCGATGTTTAACTTGTGGTAAGGTTTTCGAAGTTCAACAAAGAATTACCGACGAACCTTTAAAAACTTGCCCCGAAGATATTTGTCAATCCGAAACCCACAAGGGGAAAGGTGAAGTTCAAAGGTTAATTAGTAAAGGGGTAGGCTTGGTGTTTAAAGGAAATGGCTTTTATATTACTGATTATGTAAGGAAGAACACATCTATTACAACAACCCCAAAGAATGGTAACGGAATTCAAAAAGTTGAGACTTCGCATAGTTCAAATATCAGTAAGTAATTTTTTCGGAAATATTCTGCTTAAAAGGAAGGTAGTTTTGCCTTCCTTTTTTAATTTTGTTTTTTATTTAATTTTTTAAAAAATGATAAAATCTTTAGAAAGTGATAAAATCCTTAGCGAGTTGAATCCAGCCCAGCAGGAAGCAGTAAAACAGATAGAAGGGCCAGTCCTTATCGTTGCAGGTGCTGGAAGTGGAAAAACAAGGGTTTTGACCCACAAAATTGCTTATTTAATTGAATGTGGTGTTCCGCCAAAAAATATTCTTGCTTTGACCTTTACAAACAAAGCTGCACAGGTGATGAAGGAGCGAATTTCGAAGCTGATAAATTTCGAAGCTTCGAAGCAAGTATGGGCAGGCACATTTCATTCCCTTTTCGCTCGCATTCTCCGTTTCGAAGCAAATCTTCTCGGTTATTCGTCAAATTTTTCGATTTACGATACTGACGATTCTGCAAACATTATTAAAAGAATACTAAATTCATATAACTTGAACACTAAGTTTACTCCCGAGAATGTTCACAGAATCATCTCGTTGGCAAAAAATAGGGTAATATCACCCGAAGAGTTTTCACGGAACGCAACGACCCCAGCCGAAAAAATCATTGCAAATTTATATTCTGAATACCAAAGTTACCTACAAAAGAATAATGCAATGGATTTTGACGATTTGTTGGTAAACACTTATGAAATGTTTAATTCATTTCCTGATGTTTTAGATAAATATCAGGAACGATTTACATTCATTTTGGTCGATGAATACCAAGATACAAATCGTGTTCAGTATCTTGTATTAAAGCAACTATCGAGTAAATATCGGAATATTACTGTTGTAGGCGATGATTCACAAAGTATATATCGTTGGCGGGGGGCGGATATTCGAAACATTCTTGAATTCCAAAAAGATTTTCCTGATGCAAAGGTTATTAGGTTGGAACAAAACTATCGGTCAACAAAAAACATTATTTCCGCAGCCGATTCATTAATCAAACACAATAGGAATCGAATTGATAAAACTTTATGGACCGATAACGAGGAGGGCGAGTTAATAAGTCTTTTTCCTGTCGAAAGTGAAAAGAAAGAAGCATCTTTCGTTGTTGACCAAATAAAGAAATTATGTAGCGAAAAAGGGTATCGTTACCAAGACATTGCTGTCCTTTATCGAATTAATGCTCAATCGTTGGAATTCGAAAATGCTTTGAGGAGAGAGAACATCGATTATATTGTCGTTGGAGGAATTTCATTTTACAAGAGGAAGGAAATTAAAGATGTTTTGGCGTATCTCAGGCTTTTGGTTAACCCAAACGATAACGAGGCTTTTTTAAGAGCAGTAAATGAACCACCTCGGGGAATTGGTAAAATTACAACTAATCATCTGTTGGTGTATTCAAGGAATTGGGATGTTCCCATTTTCGAAGTAATAGAAAAAGTAGATGATATTCCTGAAATTCAGACAAGGGCGAAAGTAATTTTAAAGGAATTTGCAAAGTGGATAAGGGAAACTAAGGAAAAACTTGAAAAAAAGACAGATATTGCCGATATTTTAATAAAATTTATTGAAGAATCGGGCTTAATTTATATGTATGAAGAGGTTTCGACTGAAGAATCATTCGATAGGGTAAAGAATATCGAGACTCTTCTTTCGGATATTTACGATTTTTTGAACGAGAATCCCGATTTAACTCTCGAAGACTATCTCCAACAAATAAGCTTGATTTCAGATATTGATGAAAAGAATTTATCGGAGGATAAGGTAAAGTTAATGACTGTTCACTCGGCAAAAGGCTTGGAATTCCCTGTTGTTTTCGTTGTTGGTTTGGAACAAGGACTATTCCCCTTAATTAGGTCGAGAAATAATATAGAAGACGAAGAGGAAGAACGAAGGCTTTTTTATGTTGCTCTAACCCGTGCCAAGGAAAAAGTTATTCTTACTTATGCTAAAAATCGACAACGTTTTGGTGTCGATTCTTATCAAGTTCCTTCTATTTTCCTTTCGGAAATTGACAAGAAATATATAGAACATCCCGAATTACAAAGCAATCGATATGAACGTTCATATATTGGAGCAACTTATAACTCAGTTAATAATGAGTATGACCAAACAGGTGACAATGAACTTCGTGTTGGTGATAAAGTTTTGCATCCGTTTTTCGGCGTCGGTTGGATTGAAAAATTAGAGGGCTACGGCAGTTCTGCCCAAGCACTGGTAAGCTTCGAAACTGTTGGAAGGAAAAGACTTATGTTGCAATATGCTCGGCTGAAAAAATTAAACGATTAGGTTACAATTTTTTGCTAATTTTATTATTCGTTCAGACCGCTTTTTGAGATAATGGATTTAGAAAAGTTGAAAGAATTGATTGCCGAAGGTGAAGGCTCGACCGTCGAGTTTAAGAGAAAAGTTACTGGTCCAAGCAAAATCGCAAAAGAATTATGTGCATTTGCTAATACAAAAGGTGGCTTTTTGATCATTGGTGTCGATGACGACAGAAAAATTGTTGGCGTTGATAGTGAAAAAACAGAAATTGACATAGTCGAGGTTGCTTGTCAGTTTTATATTGACCCACCAATTATCCCAAAAAGTGTTCGAATTTTCAATCTCAACAAAAAAGAACTAATTGTTGTCGAAATTTCTGAAAGCAATAATAAACCACATACAATCGAGGGCTTGGATTCAAAGGGTCGAAAGAAACGTTTTGCTTACATCCGAATTGGGGAAAAATCGATGATTGCAAGTAGGGAAATGAGACGGATACTTTCGGGTGCTCGACCCGATTCGAAACCTGCAAAGGTGTTTATCAGTGAAGCAGAAAAAAGGCTGTTCGATTATCTCCAAAAGCACGAAAGAATTACCGTTAAAGAATTTGCGAAGCTTGTCAATATTTCAGAACGAAGAGCATCTGTTGTTTTAGTCAAACTTGTTCGTTTTGGCGTGTTGCAAATTTATAATGATTCAAATCACGATTATTTCACTCTTGTTTAGAGAAGGCGTTTAATACGGCAAGTAAGTATGCTTCGAATTCTGCTCCACCGTATGTGATTTCTAAGTCAAGATAAGATGAGTAAAGTTGAATGTTGTGCTTTTGGAACAAATCGGAAAATAAAGATAACTTCCAAAAATCTTTTTCAGTTGTCAGTATTATTTTTTCATCGGATTTATCGATTTTTTTAATAACTTTTTTTACTATTCTTTCATTATAACTTTGATGGTCTCTGAATTCGAAATGCTCGAAAACATCAATTCCTAAAGTCTTTATTGATTTGTAAAAGCTTTTGTTGTTAGCTATTCCACTAATAAGAGAAACCTTTTTCCCAACGAAGTGATTTGTTGAAACTTCGTTTGCGTTAATATCGAAAAACCCCAATATTTTCTTTTGGTATCGAATAACTAAATGATATTGCTTAAGATGTTTTCTAATTGCATCAATGTTATTTCCATTTTCTATTGCAATTACATTTGCTCGATTTAATGCATCAAAATTTTCTCTTAACAAAATAGATTTAGATTTAAAAATTTGCTTGTCCAATAGGACAATATCGATATTCCGAGAAATTTTTCTATGCTGAAATCCGTCGTCGATAACGATTACATTCCCAAGATTGAGTTCTTCAATCAGAGGAATTGCTTGAAATTTCTTTTTGGAAATAATTACTGGACGTTCAGTCCTTTTCTGGATTAAATAACATTCGTCCCCAACTGAATAAATTGGGTAGTTTGAATTTGTATCGGAAATTAATATTTCTTTTGTTTCCGATTTGTATCCCCGAGATAGCACAATGGGATTAAAACCATTGTTTTTAAGAAAATTAACTAATGTAATTACGAAAGGTGTTTTGCCCGAACCACCAAACGAAAGATTCCCAACACTAATTACAGGGAGTTTGGATACAACAGGTTTAATAATTTTTTGTTCATAAAGATAATATCTAATTTTTGCAAGGTTGGTGGTACATTTGTTGATAATTGTGGAGAGCATCAATTTGTTATTTGATTATTAAAGCTTCGAAGGCATAAATTTGGCATTCAGGGTCAAGATAAGTTGTTTTGGCAACGCCAGCTTTGAAACACAAATTTTCGAGAAAAGTTTCGACATCCCAGTTTCTTTCCGAAGCAACCTGAGGCAAAAGCAAACCACTATGATTTTTATATTTCAGATACAAACCATGCTTACCAATTTGGATTTTGTTTAAATCAAAAATTTTAATAAAGCGCGAAAGAATGGTAATTTCGACCGATAAATAGGGTAGTTCTTCGGGAGCGATTCGACCAAAACGCCAATCACTTGTGGCACTAAGTCGGGCGACATCTTGAACTTCGAAAAATAAAGATTTATTTGCAATTGTGTGACCCATACAAGCTCTTAACTCATCGTTTTTGTATATAGTTACGAACAATGGATAAGCATCACCTAATCTTTTTGGAATTAATTGAAATTCAGGTTGTTCGGTCTTTTTGTGTAAAATCGTATCTTCGATGGATTTATAGGCTAAACTCAGAAGTTCGTTTTTTTCATCTTCTGTTAGTTTAGGTAGTAATTTCGGTTGGGAATTTGGGTCGTAGGCTAAAGCTCCCGCAAAGTATCCGACGACTTGGTCTCGCATCTTAGGTGCATAAGGGGAATCTCCACTTGTCCCGTAGTGTATTGGTATGGGTTTGTTTGCCCCAAGATTTTCGGAAACAGTCATAACAGTAAGAACTGGACCAAGTCCACAAGCCTCAACTTCGGAATACTGTGTAGAGGAGCCAAGTTTAAAATAGTCGAAACGAGAAAAAGCTTTAATGAAATTGTTATCAATTCTATTAGCAACTTCTTTGGAATGATAATGTGATAAATCTGTACTTGCAATTAGAATTACCTCTTCGGCTCGTTGACTTTCTTTCAATGCGTTGATTATTGCACGGGAAAGGCAATGGACAATAATTTCGTCTTGCGAACCCATTACAATTGGGACAATTTTGATGTTAGGTAGTACTTTTTGAAGGAAAGGGATTTGAACCTCCAGCGAGTGTTCGGGTGAATCTTTCCTCCAATCGTGACCATCGGTGCTGAGTTTTACGTTTAGTTTAAACGAAGCAATTTTTTCGGCTAATTCTTTATCAACAGGGCAAACTCCTAAGGGTGTTACATAAGCGTCACCCGAATAAATAGAGGCATAATTAAAGTATTTTTGGTGGCTTGGTGCAATTATGATTGCAGTTTTGTAATTTCTGCCCTTCAATTCTTTATAAATTTTGCCTGCAACAAAACCACTATAAATGTATCCTGCATGGGGTGAGATAATACCAATAATTCTAACATTATCGGGTATTAATTGGGGTTCATCTAAATTTAAGTATTTCTCCAAATCAGAATTTAAGGTATTGGGATTTTTGGGATAAAAAGAACCGGCGAACATTGGTGGGCGGTGGGAGATTTGATTTTCGCTTAAATAATCTTGCGACATTGAAGTAATTGTAGAAATTGAAAATAAAATTACTATATTTTTAAGATTACAATTTAACAAAAAAAATTTATTGTAAATCTTTAATTTCTTCGGCAATTTCGACAACATCTTTTACATTTTTATAGATATGGTTACTACCAATTTTATCTCTTCTTTCAATGACACGTATAGCTGATGAATAAATTTCTTTCCAAGTCATACCAAATTTTTCGAGAAGTTCTTCGGGTTCTCCGCTACAACCGAAAGTATCTTTCATACCAACAAATTCAATTGGAATTGGGTAGTTTTTAGCAAGAACTTCGGCGACAGCACTTCCCAGACCGCCGTGAACTTGGTGTTCTTCGGCTGTTACCATAGCACCACATTCTTTTGCGGCGTCAACTAATCCTTTAACATCAATTGGTTTTATTGTATGGAGATTAATGACTTTGGCATTTATCCCACGACGTTTTTTCAGTTCATCGGCAGCTTTCAATGCTTCCCAGACCATAATACCGCAAGCGACGAGAGCAACATCTTTGCCTTCGCGAAAAACTTCTGCTTTGCCAAAAGTAAAAGGAGTTTCTTCGGTTGTAAACATTGGAACTGGGGCTCTGCCAAATCGAATAAAAACTGGACCCTGGATTTCCACCGAAGCAAGGGTCGCTTTTCGTGTTTCTTGGTAGTCGCAAGGGACAATAATTTTCATATTTGGCAGGGAACGCAAAAGACCTAACTCTTCCAAAGCTTGGTGGGTTGCACCATCCGGTCCAACGGTAATTCCGGAATGTCCACCGCCAATTTTTACATTAACATTGTTATAGCAAACCGAGATTCTCAGTTGGTCAGCATTTCGAAATGCTGCAAAGACACTATATGTTGCAATGAAAGGAATTTTATCGCTAAGTGCAAGTCCCGCGGCAATTGTTGTTGCGTTTTGCTCGGCAACACCGATGGAAAAGAATCTTTCGGGAAAACGTTCCTTGAAAAAAGAAGTCAGCACAGAACCAGTAACATCGGTACCCAAAACTACAAGATTTGGATATTTTTCGCCCAATTCGACCAAAGCTTCTGCAAAACCAAATCTAGTTGCCTTCTTACCTAAAAGCTTGAATTCCTGCATAATTTACCTTACAATTTTCTTTAACGAAGGAAAATTTAAGTTACTTATAATATCGCTAATAGTTGCGTTGAAATCACTAATATTGTAACCTTCTATCTTAACATAAAATCGGTCAAGGTATAGGATATTGCAAATTTGAGAAGGGGATAAGGGGTCAGTATCGAATAACCAGTGACCGTTACCTCCATCAAAGGCTTTCGAAACAGGTGATTCAAATATTTGGCTTTTTAAATAATCGGGTACAAAGTCTAACGAACCATAATCGTAAACGTAAATAGTTAAGCTTGAACCTCTGGAAACATATTCAGCCGAAGCTGTGTTGAAGTAAATCCCAAGGTAATTAAATTTTCCTTCGTTTATTTTCATTCTTTTAAAATTCAATATGCTATTAGGAAATAACACAGAAAGCTGCTTAGGAGATAATAAAATTTTCTGCTTTGTATTAGTTAGAATTGTATCTTTATTTTGATAATTAGTCGTTTGGGTTAGTTCGTTATTTGTAGATGGGTTATTGGAAAGTTCAGTATTTTCGTAATATACTTCTTTTTTACAGAAAGTAAGTAAAAACAGTGATACAATCAAAAAAAGTATTTTTAAGTTAATTGCTTTCATTGTAGTTCGGCTAATGCTTTTTCGGCTTGTTCTCGGTTTGGTGGAATTCCGTGCCATTCGTATCTATCGGTCATAAAAGAAATAGGATATCCCATTTTCGTATGTGCAATAATTACGGTCGGTTTTCCAATTTTATTATTGTGATTTTCGATAAACTTTTTAAAGGCGGCGATAATTTGATTGTAATTGTGCCCGTCGATTGAGATGACATAAAAATTGAAAGCTTCGAATTTCTTATCCAAAGGATAAATGCTCATAACATCTCGGACTCTTCCATCGATTTGACAATCGTTGTTGTCAACAATCCAACAAAGATTATCTAATTTATAGTTTCCCGCGGTCATAGCAGTTTCCCAGACGGAACCTTCTTGAAGTTCGCCATCGCCAGTCAATGCAAAAATGCGATTATTGAACTTATCGAGGTATTTTGCACTTAAAGCCATACCAACAGCAATAGAAATGCCTTGACCGAGTGAACCAGCAGAAGTTTCAATCCCGGGTAGTTCCATATCGATTGCGGGGTGTCCCTGCAACCGTGAGCCGAATTTTCTTAGTGTTTTTAATTCTTCGACAGGGAAGTAACCTGCCCGTGCTAATGTTGCATAAAGTATTGGGCAAATATGCCCTGCACTTAGCACAAATCGGTCTCTTTCAGGCATTTTGGGGTTCCTCGGGTCATAGTACATAAATCCACCGAAAAACAGCACCGAAAAAATATCGGCTGTACCTAATGAGCCACCCGAATGACCCGAACCAGCAAGATATAGGCTTTTAATTACGTCTCTGCGAAGTACTTTTGCAATATTTTTCAGCTCTTCTATTGAATTTTGTGAAGAATTTTGAAAAATTCCACTTTCGAATTCGAATAAAGATTTCATTTTGTTAAAAAAAATAAAAACAAAATTAAAAATTTTTTAGCAAAGTAAATTTTAAATAACTATTAAGAGTAAATGTAATGTTTTTTCTAATTTTGGCATAATTTTTTAAATTGTTTTACTGCAAAAAGGAAGGAAATATGAGAATTAAAAAATTCAGAGCTAAGACCCTACAAGAGGGCAAGCAAATGGTGTATTCAGAATTGGGAGAAGATGCAGTTATTCTATCGACTCGGGTAATACCTCCAAAACCACCCGAAATGGTCGAGATGATTGAGTTGGTCGCTGCTTTGGATACGAAGCTAAGTACTGAGCAAAATGTAACCTTGCAAAAACCAAAAGACATAAATCCCAATGTTACAAATGAGTTTAGTTTTTTTGTTGATAAAATTTTTAAGGAAATTTCGAATATTAAAGAAGTGCTTTGGAAAATAAATGACAAAATAACTTATAGCATCTTGAATAATTATCCCGACGACCTAAAAGAGTTGGGAAAGAGCCTGCTCTGCAATGGTTTTAGTATCGATTTTGTAGATTCTTTTCTAATTGAGATAAAGGAATTGACTTATGTAAACTCGGTAGATTTAATTAACAAAGCTTGTAAACTTCTTGCTGGAAAATTAACGTACGAAAAAACATTTGAACCAAAAAATATGCCCATTTTCATTATGCTTGTCGGACCGACGGGTTCAGGCAAGACAATAACTTCATTTAAGCTTGCGTTGCTATATAAATTATTGTTTAATCTAAAGGTTGCTGTTGTTACTATCGATAACAAGAAGTTGGGTGGCTGGGAACAAACTCAAATTCTTTCGGTAGTTTCAAATATTATGGGTTTTTATTCGGAAACGCCCGAGGATTTTTTCAAGAATGTGGAGTTTTACAAAAAGAATGATGTAATTATTATTGACACGCCAGGAATTAGTCCTTTGGACGGTAATTCTATCGGAGAAATTGAGGAGTTAATAAAAAAAATTAAACCCGAATATGTTCTTCTTGTGCTTTCGGTTACGTCTGCAAAGTCACATTTCAAAAAATGCTTGGAAGGATTTTCCAAAACTAATCCTAATTATTTATTGCTTACTAAATTTGATGAAACAAGTTCAATTGGTGGAATATTTGAAGAGTTAATACAATATTCTAAGGCATATCCTTTGTTGTATTTTACCACTGGGACAAACCTTGCAAGTGAAATTGAGCCAGCAAGCCCCGAGTTTGTTGCAAATTATATTATAAGTCAAAGCTGAAATGCAAGGCGATAGGATCATATTAAATTTTTTAAGTGGCAAAGGAAACGTTGGGAAGAGTGTAACCATTGCAAATTTAGCCCTTTTGGCTTCTAAACAAAATCGAACTGTTTTAGTCTGGGACAATAACTTCGAAAATCCAATACAACATATTTTGTTCGGTGTAGAGCCCCGAGTTACCCTAAGCGAGTTAATTTTTTCGGGACTTGACCCAGAATATGGTTTAACCAAGGTTAGCAATTCGTTGTTTTTGGTAGGAGGTTATGTTAATTATTTGGATTTTCGAGAAGATAATAACAATTTCAAAGATATTTTGTTCGATATTTTTAAAAAGATTGCTTTTGACAATGATTTCGATATTATTCTCGTTGATAATTACAGTGGGTTTGACACAATTATTTTGGATTTTTGCAAAGTTTCGTACATTAATGTCATTATGATAAATGATGACCCAATTGCTGTTTTTGACTCCTATGGTTTACTTAAAATTTTATATAAATCGTTTAAAATTGAGAATATTGGACTTTTGATTAATAATGTAATTGATTTGGAAGATGGGATTGAATTTTCGAACAAATTCAAAGATGCTTCGCAAAAATTTTTAGGTGTCGAATTCCCTTTGTTGGGAATTATTCCATACGACAAGGAACTTAAATCCTATGTTTTGTATCAGGATTTAGAGAGTTTTTTGGAAAAAGCTTCTGAATATAAAATTGCAATTAATAATTTCGCACAAAAAATTATTTTTCCATCTTTAACAAAAGTAGACTAAATTGGAATTTTAACAAAATAGGTATTCCAATGGGAAAAGAAAAGGCGAATAAAGAAGATAAAGAAAAGCTTAAAGAGCAGAAATTAAAAGAAAAGGAACGAAAGCAACAAGAAGCACGGTTGCAGAAACGTTTAAAAAAAGAAAGTAAAAGAATTTATGGAATTGTAACTTTTCCATTTAAAACCCTGTTTGCCTTGGGCACTGTGTTGGCTATGATTTCTTTTTTGTACTTTCTTATTATTTCGAATGAAACACTGTTGGTGTCATTGTTCAAAGGTTTTGTGATTTTTACATCAGTTTATTTAGGTTTGGGATTAATTTTTTTGATTTGGTTTTTTGTAATGGCAAAAGTTCGACAGCGCGAAATGGAAGAACGCAAGAGAACTGAACGTGAACACCAGCGAGAAGAAGAACAGGCAGAATTCGAAAGCAAATTCGAAAAAGATTTGCTTCTGCGAGAAGCTGAGCAGCGACGAAAAGAAGAACTTGAACGACTAAAAGAAAGGCTCACACAAAGTGAGACCACTCCATTAAATGAATCAAATCTAACTGAGTAACCAAGTAAATGAGTCCACTTACAAAGGAATTCGAAATTCAAAATATTTGGGATGAATACCTGCGAACTCGGGATTTTAATTTGCGGGAGAGGTTAGTGTTATTTTACTTGCCTTTTGTAAAAGGAATTCTTAGCAGTTTTTCGATACCTAAAAATTCTGTTTTAACAAAAGAGGATTTAACGAGTGCAGGAATTTTAGGGCTAATTTGGGCAATAGAAAAGTATAATCCCGAATTTGGAGTAAAATTCGAAGTTTATGCACAGCATAGAATAAAAGGAAGCATACTTGATGAACTCCGAAAAGTAGATTGGTTGTCTCGTTCATCTCGGAATAAAGCCGAGAAGTTCTTAAAAATCATCGAGCAAATTGAAAGTGAAATTACAACAGATTCCGAATTCGTTTCTCTTTCCGAACGGCTCGAAGTCGATGAAACCGAACTGAGAAAATACTTCCAAGCTTACAATTCTTACCTTAGTGCTAATTTTGTTCGAGGCTCGCAAATCATTGATTCCGAAGAAGAAGTAAATTTACTCGAAAATATCCCCGATGATTCGAAAACACCATTGGAAAACATTGTCAGCCAAGAGAAGATTGAGGTAATTACAGATTTTCTAAAATCACTTCCCGAACGAAGTCGATTGATTATAACTTTGTATTATTACGAAAATTTAACATTAAAGGAAATTGGTAAATTGCTGAACATTTCCGAAAGTAGGGTATGCCAGATTCATTCGGAAGTAATAGCACAACTTAAAAGCAAGTTTCAGTCGTTAGATTTCTAAAAATAAGTTTCGTCTCGCCAATAGTTGATTTTCCAGATAGAATCCTTTGTATCGAATATCAATTTGAAATTGGCTTTTCCTTGTAAGCGGACGACATCGGAAGGCGAAAAGTTAAGGGTTAGAGAAAATCCCCGTTGTACGATTTGTTCTGTGGAATCGCCGAAGGAAAAATAAGAATCGCTCCAAATCAGGTCGATATTTGAAGTTGCTTGGAATAATCCAAAAGTTGTTCGTAGGTCTTCTTCTTTTCCCCAAGTTACATCGACACCAATATCGTAATTACGAAATACAAATACAAAATTTTCATCAAGTAGCCTGCTGTAAACAGAAGTGTCTTTGAAGATGTATGAATAACGAAAATTTTGAAAGACCCCTTCTATTGTCTTTTGGTCGGTAATGATTCCCTTCGGAGTGGCTTCTTCGACCAATTTAGGTGCAAAAGGATTTAAACAGCCACTAATTAAAATAATCAGTATTAACAAAATGTAAATTTTCATTTTAGCTTTTTAATTTGGCTTTCAAAATACTCCAACTGGGAAAACCATCGAAAAGGGTTTTGTAATCGAACCAAAGAACTATTTGCCACGTTGCACTCGGGTAATTGATAAGGCAAAACTTTAATGAACCTTTGTAAATATTATTAACTGAGTTATCGCTACTATTGATGATGAGTTCATAATCGGAAAGAAAGACAACTGAATCGGGGAGAACATAATTGAATTCCGAATTCGAAAGGGTAAGAATTGGAGCGTCTTTACCAAGAAATTTGTTGAAAAGACCTTGGGCAAAAATAGTTTCATTCTTTATGTCCCAAAATTCGAACACATCGGGGAAAATCGAAATTGCTTCCGCAGAAGGGTAGAACTTGTATCTATTACTACTATCATTTGAAAAAAGTTTAGAGTATTCGTTGATATTTTTTTCATTTAAAGAACGAATGAAGTTTTCGACTAAAATTTGCGGTGAAACGGGTGGAGGATATTTCGTCTGGTTTTCCAATGGCTCTTCGGGTGTTCTTGTCTCGAAAAGTGAACAACTAACTACTATATTGCCAATTAGTATTATAAACAAAAGAGTTCTAATCATAACAGGCATTTTAATAAATTGAAACACGATTTTCCAATGCGTTGGAAATTGTTGCGTCGTCGGCAAATTGGAGTTCTGTTCCAAATGGAATGCCACGGGCCAAGCGAGTAAGCTTAATCTTCAAGGGTTTTAGCAGTTGAGCGATGTATTGAGTTGTAATTTCGCCTTCGACACTTGGATTAAGTGCAAAAATAATTTCTTTGGCACTTTTGGCTCTTTCAATTAATTCATTAATCTTCAATTTCGAAATTGTTATTCCATCCAAGTGACTTATAGTTCCGTGAAGAATATGATACAGACCTTTAAATTCATTGGTTTTTTCGATGGCAATCACATCGTCGGGTTGTTCGACAACACAAATTACGGATTTATCCCGATTTTCGGATGAGCAAATAGGGCAGGGGTCGGTTTCGGAAAAATTAAAGCAAATCGAACAGTATCTAATTTTTTTCTTTAAGTCCAATAAAGCTTCGGCTAAATTTTGAATAAATGTTTCGGGTTGTTTAATGAGATAATAAGTCAGTCTTAGGGCTGTTTTTTTGCCAATTGTTGGAAGCGACGACAATAATTCGATTGTTTTTTCTATCGTTTCGGGTTGATTGTTCATAGGCTCATTAATCATTTTTAATGTTGTTACCCAAAAAATTAAAAAGATTTGAAGAGATGTTTTCGAGAATGTTGCTTTGAACTTTTTGAAATGCATCGTTTACAGCTCCGACGATTAAATCTTCGAGCATTTGTTTATCGTTGAGTTGCCATATGGCGTCGGAGATGGTGATTTTAACTAATTGCATACCCCCAGTAACAATTGCAGTAACCATACCTCCACCGCTTGAACCTTCGAATGTTTTATTTTGCATTTCTTTATTCAAAGCTTCTGAGTACTCCCGAAAGGATTTTAAATTTTTGAAAAAATCGAATATTTCCATAGCAAAATTCAATAAAATTAAAATGTAAAATTATTATTTTTGTAATGAAAAACGAAAACAAATTAGTTTTGTTTCTTAAAAAAAGGTAAATATATGGGTATTTTCAAAAGAATAGCGGATATCTTTAAGGCTAATGTAAACGATGCTTTGGATAAAGCCGAAGACCCCGAAAAAATGCTGAAGCAGATGGTGTTGGAGATGGAAGAATCTGTTAACAAAGCCACTCTTGCTGTTGCCAATGCCATCGCAAATGAAAAGTCTTTGGAAAGAAAAATTGAAAAGGCAAGGCGAGATATCGAGGAGTGGGAAACCAAAGCAAAACAAGCCCTACAAGCTGGACGTGAGGACCTTGCTCGTGCAGCATTGGAAAGGAAAATCATAGCCGAAAAAAATTTTGCTGACCTTCAGCCTGTTTACCAGCAAGCACGAGAGACTACAAACAAACTCCGAACCCAACTTAATACTTTGAAGAATAAGTTAGAAGAAGCCCGAGCAAGGCAAAGTACATTAATTGCTCGTTCGCAAGCTGCAAAAGCACAAAAACAAATAGCCCAAAGTTTAAGTGGGGTAGGTTCGGATGCTTTCTCCAAATTCGACAAATTTGAAGAAAAAATTGAACAGCTGGAAGCACAAGCCTCCGCTTTCGAAGAATTAGGCAATGAAAGTATCAGTTTAGAGGAAGAGTTCAAATTACTTTCTAAAAGTTCGAATGTTGACCAACAGTTGTTAGAATTAAAATCAAAAATGGGCTTACTGCCCGAGGGTTCTAATCAATCTTCAGATTCAACTAAGGAGTGATGTTATGGAAGAACAAAATTATCTCAGTCAAAACGAAAAAAATTATGCTTCGCAAACACCAATAGAATTAATTGAAAAAACTACTCAGCTGCTCGAAGAACTTTTGAACAAGCATTTTCCCGAGCATCTCAAATTTGGCAATGGCACATTTACAATTCAGCGTGGGTCCTCGCAAATTATGATTGTTGTCCGACCATATACAGAAGATGAAACTTGTGTAGAATTCTATTCGAATGTTGTAACCGATGCAAACATAACACCGGAATTAATGCATTTCCTTCTAAGAAAGAATGCTGAACTGCACTTTGGTGCGTTTGGTGTAATCTTCGATGATACCATTACTTTTTCTCATTCGATTTTAGGTTCTTCCTTGAACGAAAAGTCTTTGAAATTAATTTTGAACACTGTGGCTGTAATTAGCGACCATTATGATGACATTATCGTCGATTTGGCTGGCGGCAAAAGAGCCAGCGACTTGATAGGAGACTTGGAAAACGAGTAGGAATCAGCTTTCTAATTGAACTTTTGTAAGCCTTTTCAAAGCCAGTTTGTAAGCACCAAAAATTACAAGGGTGTAGGTAATATCGCCTAGTAAGGAAAACCCGAACATTTCCAAAGGTGAATAATTATAGAATGGCAGTCCCATAATGTAACATTGAATCAGTCCTTCTTTGGTTAGGGGATACATTCCACTTGTTAGCCAAACTGCGAAGTTTGTAACAATGTAGAAAATCGTCGATGAAGCAAAAGCAAAGATTGTTAATTTTTTGAAAGAAAAGGACTTTCGGAGTGTAAAACCCAGAAGAACGATAATCCCAAACGAAAGATATACAGCCCAAATAGTAGAATGCAGACCTAAAACCAAGTCGGAAACAAACATAATCGACAAGGGAATAGCAAATGCGAGAAATTTATTTTGTAGAGAATATCCTGAAAACAAAGCAATGGCATTTATTGGTGCGAAATTTGGTGGATGGGGGATAAAGCGAAAGATAACACCAAGAAGGATTAAACCAAAGCTCAATAGGTTTTGCATTTTATTCGATTTGTTTTCCATTTCACAACTCCGATAAATAATACAGTCAAAAAACAAAATTATAAAAAAAATGAATTTATAAATCAATTTTTTGAAAAAAAATAGGAAAATAAGCCAAAATTTTTGCTCAAACAAACACAGTGAAACGATTAGGGGACAAATGCGATTTGTAGGGCAAGGCAATGCCATGCCCCTACAAAATAGGGCGTATGTTTATACGCTCCTACAAATTGTTTAATGCATATGGTTAGTAAAATGAGATTCGTAGGGGGTTCAAAATTTTGAACCCCTACAAGGTAGGGGAAATGTATCGAGATGGCAAGGCAGTACCGTTCGAAGAATAGCCCACCCATATCGGTGTAGGGCACGGCACTGCTGTGCCTTTACGCATTTCTGCTCGCTGAATTTTAGAGGCAAATAATTTTTTGCCCTTACAATATTGATTGTAATAACAAAATAAATTTCCCAAAATTTTTTAAAAATCTTTTGCATATTTCAAAAAAGTTTTATAATTTTTTTTGCGAAATCATTTTAAGATTGAAATGATTCATTTTGGCAAAATATTATGTTTCGATTTGCCAGTGGAAATAGAACCACAGGACTGTGTTTTTCTTAACCTCGCCTCCGTAACCCTTTGTATTCCAGCAACTTACGGGGGGGAGGGGAGAACGAATCTTGCAATTCAAATTCAATAGATTCGGCGGATGTTTCGGTTTGGTTCTGCTCGAAATGTCGTGGACCACCTGAACGATGAATGGAGCGAATGAATTTCATTGCGTTTGTTTTTGTTGTTCTTTGAAAAAATTTTTTAAAAATAATTTTTCAATAAATAATTAGGAGGAAATAAAAATGAAAAAAATAAATTTTCTATTAGCATTTATTCTTCTTTTTGGCTTTGTAGTGAACCACAAAGCCAGCGGACAAAATGGTTGCGAGGTGTGCGTTAGCCCACGCCCAATGTTTTCTTATGAATTAAATTTTTCGATACCAGGTTGTTGTGATGATGCACGTGCTGTCTTTTGCTACGAATGTGGTGGTGTAACCCATCCTCAAATTTTTATTCAAGTTGTTGACATCACTTATTGTCCCGAGCCCCCAGGTTGCGATGATTTGATGTGGGACTATGTACGTAATTGGGCATTAAATAACCTTACCAGACTTTGTGGCTTGATTCTCTGTGATACGGATTCAGTTGAAGTATATTATACAACCCCACTTTGTGCTAATGTCGAATGGAATGGCTATTTAATGCGTTTACGATTTTGGGGTAGGCCAAGCCCCGACAGCTGCGATTACCGCTGCACTGAGGTATTCAAAATATGTACCAATTATGATACAATTCCTCCGAGATTAGAAAAAAGGCGTTTAGACCATTATACAACTGGTAAGGGTGGGTGTCCAGTAATTGATTATATTACTTTACAAGATTTTGGTTTCGAACCAAATAAATATTGGCGGCTTGATTGTGTACGATTATTGAGAAGAAATATATGGTTCGGTTGAACCAGTTGATTGCCCAACACAGTAATAGTAGGATGAATACTAACTTTATTTCAACTAAAATTTCTATTGAAAAAAACTTATGGAGGAAAGTGCTATGTTAAAAGCAAGGCGAACTTTTTTTTGTGGTGGTTATAACCACCACAGCCTAATTTTTTTATTATTTTTTTTAATCTTTTTTACCAAAGTTTATGCCTTCGATTTCAACCTTCAACCTACAATGGTAAGTTTCCGAGGCGTCGTCTCGTCGGGAAACAACATTATTGTTTATGGTACTTATGGAACTTATTTGTTTTCCACAGATTTTGGTGAAACCTGGGAACAAAGGTCGGTTGGGAGCTACGATGTAATTAATAAAATTGTCAACTACAATGACACACTTTGGGGGATTATGCAAAATGGACAGTTATTAATCTCGGTTGATAATGGGAATAGTTGGAAGATTTTTAAATATGAATTAGAGAGTGGTGAGGATTTCATTGGCATTTTAGTAAACGATAAATCTATCTATTTACGAGGCATAAATAGTATAATGATGTTAAATCGAAGTCTTGAAGTTGAAAAAGTTTTGAAAGATTTACGATTAAAAGAGTACCTCACTTTGGATTCTGTTTGGCCAAAAACCCAAAAATTTTATAGGGAAACTTCTTTTCCTCTTATGTTTTTTATTGATAACAAATTAATTTTAACCAGCGACAGTGCTTCAAAATTTGGGTTTATTGTTATTGATGAAAATTTAAACGAAGTTGAACCAATCTATTTAAAAGGTAAAGTTAAAAGCCACCCAAATTTTTTACACGATTACTTCTCTCTAGCAAATATTATCGATTACCAAGATAAGAAGCTTTTTTTAATAAATAATTCTTTGTACTACACTGATAGTTCGTTCTCCAATTGGAAAACAATTTTTGCGGATACAAATTTTAGTTTCCCTTTGGATTATCGGGTCTGTTCACCGAGTTCAATGTTTTGTTGGAATGACACTCTTTATATGTTGTTCACCCCAGAAATTTCAATTTCTCGAAGAGGAACGGGTTTGGGTATTAAGAAGTATCTGAACAAACCAAAAGATACCTTAATTGTGGTTGGTGAACCATATTTTTCCGATTATTGGAAGACTCCATACCCTGCGCTTTTGGCTTCTGCCCAACCCACACTATTATTTGACTCTTTGCTAATTATCATTTATGACCCAAAAACATTTCTTATAACAAAGCATCTTGGTAAAACCTGGAAGTATATTTCTTGTCTTTATGGTAGCCCTTCGATAATTTTATCCGACTCGACTTTTTTCTTTGTCACTTCGAATGATACTCGAATTTTCAAAACCACAAATGGTGGTATAACCTTTTTGCCCCCGATGTTTTATGATGACGGGGTATACATAAATCCTTTATCATTTGAAAGTAAAGCTCTCTTTTATGTCGATGAAACGGGTCGTGGCTTCATTAAAGGCTATCAAAGTTTTTATCCTCAATATTTTTACGTCACAGATGATTATTGGGATTCTTTTGTAAGGCACCACGATTTATTTGAGTTTAGCCTTCCAACAGAATTTACAACGAATATCATTAAACAAGGCGATACTTATCTTTTTGCAGCCAGCGATACTTCTTTCAGTTGGCTGAATTATAATATTGCCTATTTTACTTTTTTTTGCTACATCGATACAGGATTGCAAAAGTCGAGGGTAACAATCCGAGATACTCTTTCTGCCGTTTTTCACATCTTGCCAATATCAGAAAATTTAGGTGAGTTTATTGGGATTTCTCTTGTTAACGATGGGAAATTATTTACCAAAGTCCACTTCGAAATACGACAGTATAGTGATAGTGGTCGGACTTTTACTACTCTTCATAGAATTGATGAGCCATTGAAGGTGAACCAAATCTATGAACACAATTGGGATTCGATTTTTATTGCATTTCGCGAACCCGACCGATTGTATCTTTACGACTGCAAGCGAGAAGTGTTGGAATTGCTTTGGGAGAATAACTCAGAAGATTCGCAGAACCCAATGATAATGTATCTTGGCGGGAAGTTTTATCTTGTTGGTCGAGGTTTGTTTTTGGAAAACACAAACCGAAACGATTTAACCCAATGGCGAGAAGGCAGGTGGGACTACGGCAAACCAAACTTCGAGAGTGTAATATTCAAGG